>JACCDO010083003.1_pt1 | contig 13883 bp, 14 predicted proteins | sample 7446101 | NCBI WGS metagenome assembly JACCDO01 (sample SAMN15323440, study PRJNA562643) | freshwater metagenome | isolation source: river surface water | place: USA:Blue River Watershed | collected 2017-08-16
CAGGTTCTTCTTCAGGTTCTTCTTCAGGTTCTTCTTCAGGTTCTTCTTCAGGTTCTTCTTCAGGTTCCTTTTCAGGTTCTTCTTCAGGTTCTTCTTCAGGTTCTTCTTCAGGTTCCTTTTCAGGTTCTTTGGTTTCACCTTCCAAATCGGTGTCTATATCCATAAGATCGTAAGTAGAAGAACTTGATGAAGATACACTCGGAGACGGAGGAGCAGAATCTGATTCTAAAGAAGTAGATAATGATTTAGTGCTACTCAACGGCGAAGTTGTAGAAGTCTTTGTTTCTACACTGCTTGTTTGAGTCCCAACGTCCGATTTAGAAATACTTGAAATATCAGAAACGTCTATTTCCATAAAATCATTAGATTTTTGTTTTTTAACAGGTGTATGGTTATTATTATTTGATTCAAGACGTTTTCTTTTAACACTTTCTTTTCCCATTTTACTTATACTTATATTATAATATAATAAAATAATTGAATAAAAAATCTAATAATAAAAAATTATGCAAAAATCTCCAAGCTGGTATAAACAAAGAGTTCAGATATTACTTAAAAAACCACAACCTGAACAAAAAAGTAAAGAATGGTTTATTCAAAGACAAAGTGTCATAACAGCAAGTGAAGCAGCGTCTTGTTTAACACTTTCTGAAGAAATATGTAAAATCTATGTAGAATCTTTAAACATTAAAGGTTTTAAATACGATAATAACAAATGCTTATCTTCTTACGATACTTTGGAAGATTATATTATAAAAAAATGCGATGCTTTTAATGGAGTAACTGTTTATAAAGATACTGTATTTACATTATGGGGTAAAAAATATGAAGAAATAGCTACAAGATGGTATAGAAGATATTATAATACAGGTATAATTGAATTCGGGCTGCTACCACATTCAAGAATCAAATGGCTTGGGGCAAGCCCTGATGGAATAACACCTGATGGTATAATGCTTGAAATAAAATGTCCTTATTCAAGAAAATTGATTAATGGATACATCCCTATACATTATTGGATACAGATTCAAGTTCAGCTTGAAGTCGCCGATTTAGATTTTTGCGATTATTTAGAATGCGAGATAAAAGAAATAAGTATGGACGAATTTATTAATAATTTTTCAAAAGATTCTGGAATATTGATTAATAACGTTTCAAAAGAAGATAATGAAAAAGGAAAATATATTTATCCACCAGACGCCTTAAATTCTCCAGAAGAATATTTAAATTGGGGAAATGAAATTAAACTTTTAAACAATGATTTCTCTCCAGAATTTATATTTTGGAGAATAGAAAAGACAAATCTTGTAAGAGTTAATAGATACAAAGAATGGTTTAAAAATATCGTTAAACCAAAATTATATGAAGTATATAAAACTGTTAAAAAATACCAAGAAGATAAAGAGTTATTTGATAATTTTAAAGAAATGGTTTATCAAATAAAAAATAAACAATTACACGAAAAATTTGAAAACACTACGTGTTTGCTTTTAAGCAGTGAATTTGGTAGCGATGACGAAACGCCTATAGAAACAGACGACGAAGATGGATTTGCCCAATCAATTTATTTTTTCAATGAAGATTGAACTTTTTTCAAGAAATTAGGATTTTGTATAGCTTTCAAACTTGAAGCAAGATCTATATCAACATCAAGTTCGTTAGTATCTATTTCACCATTGTTTATAGCAGAAGTAATCTTTTCCTCTATTCGTCCCATCATACCTGAAAAAACTTTATTTTTAGTAATGCTTGACAAATCGCCTTTATTAAGACTGGATATCATTTCTGAAATCAATTGTTCATTATTTACACCTTGAGATTGTAGAGAATTAGTCATATCAGATGCTATTCCAGATACGAAATCCATTAATTTTTTATTTTCAAACAATGATTCAATACTTTTTCCCTTACCCTTGGATTTACCCTTTTCTATATTCTCTGGGGCTACAATATGTTCTTGAGGTTCAAAATAATTTAGTAGATTATAACAATATTCCACAATAATACGTTTAGTGTTTTTGTTTTCAGCGGAAATTATATCTTTAAAACTAAACTCCAATTCTAAATTACAAACTTGTTTATTAAAAAAATCAAGATTTTCTAAAAATATATAATCTGTTTTTGACACCTTTTTTTTATGAACTGCTTTATTTATATCGTCAGTATAAGTTTTAATATGCGATTTCAGATAATCTGAATATTCGTTAAATTTTTTCTTGTTATTTGAAATAGTTTTTATAAACTTGAACATTTTTAAAATCTCTGTATCGTATTCTTCTTTGTAAGATTTGCATAATTGAATATCAGCTACAAGTGCTGTAAGAGTTTTAATTACAAGATTTTGAGAGTCCATAATGTTTAAATCTTGTAATTAATTTTTTATTAATATTCTTACGAATAATAAATAATATTTTTTTAATCTGTAATTATTATTATAATATGAATTATGAAAAAATTGGAGCTGTCATATTGGTTGCCGCAGGATTTTTGATACTTTTTATAGATAAAATGGTTTCTGAGGATTCCATTAATTCTAACCCAACTTTGCAAACTATCGTTGATAACAAACTTCCTGTAGCTGTAGCTTCATTTTGCGCTGGTCTTATATTGTTGTATCGTAAAAAATTATTTTCAAAAGCTGATTCAAGCGATTCCAGTCCCAGTTCAGGTTCAAGTAAAAACAAAACTCTTACAGGAACTGTGAAATCATCCGTTTCAGATTCATCCCCTTCAAGTCTGACCCCTGTATCAGCACAAACTCCTTCAACAGAGTCTCCGATTTTTTCAAAGTCTTATGATTAAATAAAAATAATTTAATTGGTAATATTAATGAGCAGTGTTTATATTATCGGTTATTATGACCACGGTAATTTTGGAGATGAACAGTATAAATTAACTATAAACAGTTTAATATCAGATATAAATATAAAATTTAATTTATTTAATCAAGTGTCGTTTTTAGACTGCGATAGTATAAAAAATAAAACATTTCAAAAAAATGATATAATAATATTAGGAGGAGGAGATATTTTAAACGAGTATTTTTTAGACACGGTAATAAATAAATTTTATAAAAAAGAAAATAAAATTATAGCTTTATCTGTTGGCTTACCATACACATCTACTCTTATTTATACAAACAAGTTAAATATAATAGATTATATTTTTATAAGAGCTAAAAAAGATTTAAATTTGTTTAAAAAGTATTTTGATGAAAGTAGAGTATTTTACATACCGGATTTGTCTATAAAATTAAAAAGCATTTGCCAGTTTAAAAAATCCGATTGTCACAATCAAATAAATTTTGAAAAATTAAAAGGTAAAAAAATAATTTGTTTTTGTCTTTCAAGACATATTTACAGAAATAATTCCGAAAATTACAAAAAAATAGTGACAAATATTTCAAAATTTATAAATTATTTAGCTGGATTTAATTACTATATAGTTTTACTCCCATTTAATAGAAACTCTAAAAGCAATACAGAAAATGATATGTTAATTAATAATGATATCTGCGAATTGATAAATGAAAAATCCTGCACGTTAAATATAACAGAAGATTTAGACGTAGAACAAACATTTAGTCTTTTCAACCTGTTTGATATTGTAATTCCTATGCGTTTTCATGCTTGTTTATTTTCAATTTATAATAATATCCCATTTTTTCCTATATTTACTACGAGAAAGATAAAAAATTTATTGTTAGAAACAGAATGGAATCACGGCTACGAATTAAATACTGAATCCAAAGGGGTTCCTTTAGATTTAGACTTGGATATACTTCAAAATAGATTTTATGCATTATCAAATAATTTAGAATATGCAAAAAAGAAAATAAACAATATTAATTATAATATGGAAAGACAATTTAACGAGATCCTTTCCAAACAGTTTAGTTTGTTTAAAAATTATACATCATTTGAAAAAAGAGATTTGGCAAATCAAGATAAATACAAAAATTCTATAGAAAAATTTTATAATAAAATAATAAATTTATACAATTCCAAAGAGTTTTTAAACGATTTAGACGATTTTGAGCGTAAAAATGTTATAGTTGGACTGACAAGTTATTTTTTAACTGAGTATACTGATTCTTTATACAATTGGGGTTTAATGGAAAAAATGTTTAATAAAAATTTCAATTATTACGACGAATTTAAATGGGTTATAATGGACAATAGCAAACAAAAACTTATTGATAATAAATCTGGGATTTTTAATTTGACTTTTATAAACCAAACTGATTATGCTAAAGTTCATAGATCTGGATGGCAATTTGTTTTTGATAGATTAAAATATCTTAATAATACAGATTCTGATTTGTTATTGGATCTTTATGTTGATAAAACATTTCACTGGAATTACAATGTAAATAAATTAATCAACTTGATTCCTTATAACAAACCTTGGATAGGGTTTATTCATCATACTTTTGACACAACTTTTAGCGAATATAATACTTTTAATTTGTGTAATAACAAAGATTTTTTAAAAAGTTTAAAATACTGCAAAGCTTTGTTTGTATTATCAAATTACCTATTAGGTCAGTTAAAAGTGGTTCTTAAAGAATACAATGTTCCTATATTCGCTCTTATTCATCCAACCGAATTATATGTAAAACAGTTTTCATACAAGTCTTTTATAGACAATCCTGATAAAAAACTTTTACATATCGGAGGTTGGCTTAGAAACATTTATGCGTTTTATAATTTAGAAATTTCAACAATTAAATTAAAATCTAATAAATCAATTTTTGGAACGTCTAAAATTTATAAACTGTCAAAAACTGCTATAAAGGGTGAAGGTATGAATAATTATTTTCCAAATATTTCAGGAACAAGATCAAATTGCTCGCCCTGTAAAAATAATTGGGATAAAGAGTTTTGCAAATATACTGATAAAATGCTTAACAGTGTAAAAATTATAGAACGATTAGAAGATTCCGATTATGATGAAATATTAACTAACAATATTGTCTTTCTTTGTTTAATAGATGCATCCGCTGTAAATACATTAATAGAATGTATTGTAAGAAATACACCTATAATTATAAACAAACATCCTGCTGTAGTAGAACTATTAGGACAAGGATATCCCCTTTATTACGAATACGATTACGATTACAATAATGATTACAATAACATTGATATACAAGTAAATAATTTACTCTCAAATTCTGATTCTATAAAATCAGCAACAAAATATTTGTCTAAAATTGATAAAAATCTTTTCAACATAGACTATTTTGTAGAAAAATTTTCAAAAATAGTGAGCAAAATATAAATTGAATAAATTACACGATAAATTTATATTACAATGAAACGTAAATTTATTGAACAAGAAGCATTTCCAAGTCCGAGTAAAAAACAAAAAATTCAAGTGGAAAAAAAATCAATGTTTGAAATTTATTTCGTACTTTTTATATTATACATTGTATTTGGATTTTATTATCACAATTTGATTTGTCACTATTAATTTAAAATTGATTTTTATTTGCCAATAAAAAATTTTAAATGGAAAAAACATTAGAGACTATTTTTTACGATAATAGAAAATGGTCTATTATGGCAAAAGATTACGAAGACTATGCACTTGTAATTACAACTTATGGAGTCGTTGACGGAAAAATGACAACTTCTGAAAAAAGAGTATGTGGAAAAAATAAAAATAAAAAAAATGAAACAACGGCTTTTGAACAAGCCGTTAAAGAAATAGAAGCAAAATGGAAAGAAAAGAAAGATTCTGTCAATAAAGAAATATTACCTATGCTCGCATATGATTATGAGAAATCTAAAAAACATATACGATTTCCAGCATATGTTCAACCAAAACTCGATGGAAATCGTTGTTTAGGAAATAAAAGCAAACTTTATTCAAGAAGTGGTAAAAAATGGGAGTTGGATAATACAAATATAATGAAAGATTTAAAATTAATCAAAGAAAAAATTATTTTTGATGGAGAGCTTTACATTCACGGAGGCTCTTTTGAAGATCTTGGAGTGCTAAGAAAAAAACATTTAGGAAAAGCTGATACAGTAGCTCTTAATAAAATACAATATCATATTTACGATATAATTTCCGACTCTCCATTCCACGAAAGACTTGAAAAGTTGAAAAGTATATTTAAGAAATACAATTTTTCAAATCTTAAATTAGTAGAGGTAGAAATAGTTGATAATTTTGAAGCCATAAATGAGTATCATAAATTAAAAACTTCCGAGAATTATGAAGGCATTATGATTAGAAACAAAAATGGATTATACAAACGAGATAAAAGAAGCAATGATTTGCTTAAATATAAATCTTGGAAAGACTCTGAGTTTGTTATAACAGGATATTCAGCAGAATACGATCATTTACACGATCCAGACATTCCTTTAGTAGTATGGCAGTGTAAAACAGATGATGGAAAATTGTTTAACGTTAGACCAAAAGGAAATGTGTGTGAAAGAGAAGCCGTGTATCTTAAAGCCGACACTTATATAGGATCCAAATTATGGGTAAAGTATTTTGAACTTACAGAGGAAAATATCCCGAGATTTCCAACCACTAAAACCGATTCTGTAAAAACATATATTAGAGACATTATTGATTAAAAAACTGAATTATTATTGTAAAATATATAATTTACTATGAATCCTACCGCTAAACCCTTTATTCCTTCTAATCCAGAAACCCAAGACGATCGTGAAGAAAAAATCTTGGATGAAAATCTAAAAACTATTGAAAAACACCTAACTCTTTTGATCAAATGCGATGAAAGCATAGAATGGACACTCAAAAGCACTAAAAACATTTGGGAAGAACCACCGTTTAAAAAAGAAAAATTTGTTCCAAGACTCTCTTCTATTAAAGAAGAACCAACATTTATGACTTATAGTGATATAGTAAAAAAAACTGAAAAAAAAATATAAAAGTATAAAATTGTATCAAGACGTGCTAAAATGGAAGTTCAAACAATGGTTAATAAGTTCATGCAAGATTATGAAGAATGTTTTCAAGAAAAATGTCTTAATACTCAAAGATTTTCGGTATTAATGATTCAATTAAACTGGGACAATGTTCCTAAACATCCAATATTTGAAATATTGTATCAAAAATGTTTATTAAATTTAAATATTCAAATTGAGATGAAAGAACTTCAAATGAATAATCAAGAAATTATAAAAAGTATGTTTGCTATATAAAAATTATAAATACTAAAAATTGTATATTATGTAAATAAATAAAAAGCCGAAGCTAAAGCTTCGGCTTTTTTACGTCAACAGCGTTAAAAATTTTGAAATATTTTAAATATATATTTCAAGATGAATCAGAATGAAAATATACTAAATAAAAACTGAATTTTAATTGAAAATATACAAATTATAATAATGAACAACACTTCTGCTGTTATCGCATTTGAAAATCTGCTTATCAGTATGCGTGAGATTGAGCATTATATGCGATGCAGAGAAATCTTGTTTGGCGAAGAAGAATATTATAACTAATCAATTATACTTGTAATAAAAATTAAAAACAAAATGTGTTAAGATTTTGGGGATTTGGTGGCGAAAGGCGAAGCTTTGCTTCGCCTTTTTTACGTTTACTTGATATTTAAAAACTGAATTTTTAACAGATATTTAACTTTTTGTATAAGATGAACATTTTAAAAACACTTGGTAAATTTTTTAAAGGCTTTTGCAAAACGGATGCTGCATTCAATATTCTTTCTCGAAAAAATTATTATGGAAATGAAAATGAAGAACCTGAAGTAAAAGAAGCTCCATTTACTGATTCTTATGATAATAATTTCAACGAATATGAATTTTACGGAAATAAAAAAAACAGGGTTTCGTTCATAGAAGTTATGTATTCTGATGAAGTTTCAGAGGATATTTCTATAGATACTTTTTCTGAACAATCAGTATATGAAAAATTAAACGTAGAAATATCTTCTGAAGCTGTTTCCTTAGAACATGAAATGAGATGTATTTATTACAAATGCATAGTAGAATCTGATGAAATAAAACAAATGGGTATGATACGAATATTTTTGAATATGCATTCTAAATATTTAAGATATGATTTATTTATAAAATCTGGATCGACACTAGGAGAAACTTACCTTAAATATTTAAAAAATCTTAATCTATTAGTACAAAATTATTATTTATAAATTATATAAAAAATTGAAAAATCATATAAAGTATTATTTTTTAAATGAATTTTTTAAAAAACATTTTGATCATTTTCAAATTCGAGAAAGAGGATGCTACTTATAACATTCTTTCTCAAAAAAATTATTATGGCAATGAAAATTATTTACAAGAAATAAAAAAAGATCCGTTTGAAGATACATACGATAAAAATTATTTAAAAGAAAACTGTGAAAACAAATTAATTTTTCTAGATCCGTTTCCAGAATATTTATATGAATATTTACCATCATCAAAATTTAAAAGAAATTCTTATAAACTTACAGTTAAACTTTTGAATAAAGAAACTTCTGATTTAGAATTACAATTGGAACATATAAATTTTATATTCAAAGTAGAATCTAATTATTATACTAAATTAACAATTTTAAAAAATTTTATGAAACTAAAAAACAAATTTTACAGAGAAGATTTAATTACAACATCTGGATTGACAATAAAGGATATTTATAAAAATATGCTTAAAAATTTTAGACTAGAAATTTTATAGTGACAAAATATTAAAAATGAATAAGTTTTACCATATTCATTTTTAATATGATTGTTTTACTTTGTTTATTTATTTTCTCTGCAACTTTTATAGAAACCCAAGTTCTTCTTATAGGAACTTCTAATTCTACAAACTCTTTTTCTTCATTTGAAAATATTTTAATCAAAAGAAAAATATTTTATGACAAATTTTACACTGATAAACAAGAATCTTTAAAATTACTAACAGAAAATAACACTCCAAAATATTCTATATTAATTATTCCAAACTCTTATTACTGGTGGTATAATCCATATGGAAATTGGCAAAAAATTCTTACAGCGGAGCAAGAAAATATGTTAAATCAATATCAAAATCAATATAACATTAAACGAATAGAATGTAATATTTATCCTTCTTTACAAAATGTTCAACCAAAAGATTCTGCAAACCCCGGGTGTTGTTCTTTTGAAAATTTCTTTTATTTTAATGAAAATTCTAATTTAAAAATGTCTTCTATAGGTATTTATCACTATCCAGCTCAAATTGCTAATTCATCTAATATCACCCCATTTCTTTTTTCAGATAGAGGTGTTATAGGAACAATTGTTTCTAACTACCAAACTCAAACTACAATGCAATTTTATACTGCATTTGGTGGGTGGAGCTCTACTTCAAATTACTTGGCAACATATTCTCTTAATTGGGCATTTGGAGGTCAAATGCCAGACAACAGCGGAATATCTCTAAATAATCAAGAATTGTATATATACGCTTTTATTATAATGATATTTTTAGTTTAAATATAAAATTTTACGAAAAAATGAATTTATAATATAATTACTTAAAGTTTAAAATGAAATTCAGTCTTTTAAGCTTTTTAACTTCAGTTGGTTTTGCAAGTGCTATTGCTGTTGATTTAAAGGTTTTGTTGATTGGAAACAATGGCTCTCACGATGCTTTTAGAGCATATGAAGAAGTTTTTGAAGGTTACGGAATTCCTTATAATAGATACGTAGTTGATTTTGGAGAAACACTCCAATTGAAAAACACTGATGGTTCCGGAAAGTATTCTTTAGTAGTGTTCCCGAATTCTTACTACTGGTCCGATCCTACTGGCACTTGGACTACTATTTTGAATTCTGATCAACAAGCAACTCTTGATGCTTACGAAACCGAATTTAAAATTAGAAGAGTAGCTTCTAATATTTATCCTTGGGATGAACACGTAAGACCAAAGAACTCGGCAAATCCTGGTTGTTGTTCAGGTGAAAATTTATTTTCATTCAATGAATCTGTTATTTCTAACATTGTTCCGAATTTAGGTCTCTCTGAAGGAGCAACATTGTCTTCTATAGGACTTTATCATTATCCAGCAGAAGTATTTGATTATAGTATTACTACACCAATTGTTTTATCATCAGCTGGCATCATTGCAACTATCAATAATAAAAGCGACGGTCGTCAAATGATGCATTTTTATACTCCATTTGGTTCGTGGAGTTTTACTTCATCTACTCTTTCTCATTTGGTTGTAAATTGGGGATTTAAAAATATTATTCCAGGATATAGACGTATTTCTTTGAATTTGCAAATTGATGACTTTTTTTTGAAAACCGAAACTTGGAATTCTGCTACACAACTTTCAGATGGACCTGAAAACAGAATGGTTGCTTCTGATCTTAACAATCATTATTCTTGGCAAACAAAAGTTAATCAGCTTTTGGGGGCTGGTTCTTCTGTAAAACTTGAATTTGGGTATAATGGAAATGGAATTTTGGAACAAATAAATGACCCATCTACTCTCTCATTTTCAGCACCCGATACTTTTGATAACAATTTTGTTAAACCTCTTGGAACAGGGATTGATTACTGGCCAGATACATATAATACTACTTATAAAAGTTGGAAAATTACAAATTTGAATAAAGACCCGTTATTTAAATGGGTTTCAAGTAAAAACAACGCTAACAAATTTAACTATATTTCTCATACATTTACTCACGAAAATTTTAACAATATTACTTATTTTGATGCAAACAATGAATTATATTTTAACAAGGAAATGTCTAAATTAATGGATGTATATGGAAAACCGTTTCATAGTGATAGTGGTATGATTACACCAAGTATTAGCGGATTATTTAACGGAGACGCTATTGCTGCAATTTTAAATAACGGTATTACAAATGCCGTAGGAGATAATTCAAGAGCTAATTTAATTAATCAACAGAATCCTCATCTTGGTCTTATAACAACAGCTTCGACTAACGGATACGATGGGCTTTTTATTATCCCAAGAGATGCTACAATTGTGTATTATAATGTATATACAGTTGAACAAAACTTGGACGAATATAAAAACATTTATAAAAATACTATTTATGCAAATGACGATTATGAAACTATTCTTGGACGAGAAGTGTCAAGATTTATGAGCCTTAGATCAAAGTTAAGACACGACCCTCATATGTTCCATCAACTTAATTGTAAAATAACAAGTATCACAACAGATTTTACATCAAGAACATCGGCATCTTTATTGATGAAATGGACAGATAGAATGCTCTTTTCTTTTAGAAAAGTATTTCAATGGCCGATAGTGTCTTATAAACAAGACGATCTTGCTCAAAATTACAAAGCGAGACGACAAAGAGATGCTTGTAATTGGACTGCAAGTATGAATTATTTAAACAACGTAAGCGTTTCTGGAATAACTTTAAAATCAGAATCGTCTTGCACAATTCCTATAACAGTTGGTTATCAAATGAATACGGACTCGGATGTATCGTTGGAAAAGATAAGTGGCGTAGATGGATATACTTATTGGATCAAGCTAAACCCAAATCAACCAAAAACTGTTAATTTCATACAACCTCAAACAATAGTATAATAAAAACTGAATTTTTATTGACAAATTAGAAAATTGTTAAAAATGGAAATAAAACGTGTTGCAATACGTCTTTTTGAAATGTTTGAAATCAAAGAAAATCAAAAAAGCTTTTCTTCGCTTTACATCTACATCGCCAACCTTGTTCTTGAATCAAAAATCAGCAATAAAATATTAACCAATGCTCTTATTTATCTTGAGAGATTTGAACTAAATACGAAATCTCAAAATGTAGTTATCGATGATATTCACATATTATTTAGAATATTCCTCGCAGCAATAGTTGTTGCGAGCAAGTGGGAAAACGGAGCTATTTATGATAATGTGTTCTGGGCACAAAGAAGTTTATTTTACAACCCAGATGATATTAAAATTTACGAAAACAATTTCTTGAAAAATATAAACTATAACGTATGGATTCATTAACTCTATAATCTAATTCTGTAAATAAACTGTAAATAACCGAGCCCTAAAGCATTCGCTTTAGGGCTGGCACCCATGAAGGGTATATAATGGGCTCGGGACTCGCCCTCAGCGCTCAGCCCAAGGGCTTCGCGGCGCGCGCTGTTTCAAACTCTCCTTTTTAAGTTCATTAATATGCTTCTTTTTATGAGCGATTGTTAATCTTTATATCCATATATAAAAAAAATACATCATCAATAAATAAAATCGTCATTCGCAATTATAATACAAAATCAAAAAAAAAATGGAGGGTGAGCGCGAGCTCACCCTTTTTTACGTTTACCTTAAAAAAACTGAATTTTAAACCAAATCTATAAAAATTACACCAATTATGAATATTCAAACACAAACTGAAATCATAATAGATAATCCCGAGACATTAACAATTGAAATTATTGAAAAGGCAACAGGAATTGACTGTTCTAATTTATTCTCAAAGCAGATTTTCTCGCCAATAGAATATTGGATCTTGCCTGATGGTGTTATTGAACCGGATACATGGTTAAAAGAAGGGCTTAATCGTCTAATGAACTTTGAAAATTTTTACAAACTTGTAATAAATCAAATTGTGATAACGATATTAACTACGGAAGAGGGTATATTCAACGACTCAAATGTGTTAAAATTTAGTATGGGAGAGAAAAGAGAATATACGGGAAATATTGTTGCGACAAAAAAATCATTAAGCAGAGTAACTTTAAAATCCAACATTGATTATGAGATAATTACTGAATCGAAAACATTGGTGTTGAAAGCCGCGGAAAATTTTACAAAAGCTGATGAAATTGAATTACTTTCACAGATGAGCATTATTTATGGAATTAGAAAGGGGAGAGTATTCGGAGCATTGGCTACTATAGATAAATGGAGATTTTATATTATTAAAGAAAATGGTACCGTTTTCAAAACACGAGATTTCAATTTTAAACATGGTGAATTATCAAGAATACTATTTATTTTTAACTATATACTAAAAACTGAATAATGAAAATAAGTCTAAATACACATGGAAGAATTAATTAACAATTTTGAAAAAGTATTTTGAATTAACTAAATTGTCTTATAGCAAACCAATGATAAATGCATACTGTCTCATTTAATGAAAAATTAAAACAAACTTTTTTGCGTTACGCGCGTTGGCCAATATTGCTCCGGACCCGATTTTGTTTATACACTTGATAACAAAATTATTTATATTACTCGTATAAATAATTTAACAAAAGATACTTATGAAATAAAAAAGTCTGCCTGTGAATAATCTTGAAAAAAAATCTATGACCTTTGTCAGCTATAAAGCAACGCACAATGTTGCTGCTTCTACTTGAGCGTGGTGCGCATGAAAAGGTCAGGATGCCGTTTTACACAGTGCTGAGCGCGGCGCGCTATAGGGCTGGCGCCCATGAAAGGAGTATATAACGGGCTCGGGACTCGCCCTCAGCGCTCAGCCCAAGGGCTTCGCGGCGCGCGGAACTGTGGCAAACATTCTTGTTAATTGGCTTATTCAATCGGGCTTTCAAGTGTCTTTTTCTCATTGAAGTGTTTCTTTTTATGTGCGCTGAGAGACGCTATGGATGAGGAATATCCTGCTACATTCATTACAAGAGAAGATGTCAGAAGTGATACCAGATATGCTACCAGAATGTTTCTTAGTCGCAATTAGAATCTAAATAGAAACTAAATGCCGAATGTATGACAAAAATATCACTGGAATATATACTTTCCCAATTCTTGGTCGTAATTAGAATCTAAATAGAAACTAAATGCTTTAATCAGAATCTAAATGCCAAAATTGTTCTAAAATATCACTAAAAAACATATTTTTCAGCGATTTTTACGCGAATGTATGACAAAAATATCACTGGAA
>JACCDO010874087.1_pt1 | contig 13883 bp, 15 predicted proteins | sample 7446101 | NCBI WGS metagenome assembly JACCDO01 (sample SAMN15323440, study PRJNA562643) | freshwater metagenome | isolation source: river surface water | place: USA:Blue River Watershed | collected 2017-08-16
TTATTAAATATATCTGTTATATATCATACTTCAACAAATAAAACATTAACAAGTAATTGTACACAATTTATTACAGATTATACAGATGCTGATACACAAAGATCAATATTAGTAGCTAAAACTGAAGGAACACAACTTCCAGGAGGTAATTATCAAAATATTAATGCGTTAAATGGCTCTTTAAATGTAAGAATTAGAGATCCAATAGCTGCTTTTGGAGAAATGCTAACAGCAAGTTTAACAGCATTTGTTCAATTTGATTTTACATCTGGTATTCCTCTTGATGTAATATCTATATATCAAAATGATACAACAAATACATCATATACTTATTTAAATTCAATGGGTAAAATCAGTGCTACATTAGGTACAGATTCAAACATAACATTAAAAAGTGATATATACACAAAATATAAACCTGGACAAGGTTGTGATAATCGTTTTACAGCATTATTTCCAAATGGATATATTGCCGGATGTGATCAATATGCCGGAGTTTTTACACCAGAAGATTCATTAACATTTGGATATTTTGATACAGAAACTGAATTTGCTATTAGATGGCAATCATTTGGAAATCAACAAATAAATAGAATTACTGTTTCAGGATCAGTAACAGCTGGTACTGTTACATTTACTTTTGGTGCTACACCTGTTGTAGTTAATGTTAATTCCGGAGATACTTTAGCAATTGTATGTAATAATATTGTATCAGCAATTAATGCAGTATTAAATTTAAATACATATGGATATAAAGCAGATTTTTTTGTATCAAGTTCTGGTGTTAATACAATTAATATTATAAGAAATATTGCGTCATCTACAAATATTACAATAAATATAACAACTACTACAGCATTATCATTTGGAAATAGCGTTCTTGTAAATGGTTTATCACCAACTACAGTATTAATACCACAATCAACATGGAATTTAAATAATTGTTTAGATAATGGTTCGTTAGAACTAAATTATACTAAAAATCGTGGTGGATTTATATTAGATCCTACAAAAGGAAATGTTTTTAAAATATTTTTTCAATATCTTGGATTTGGTCAAATTACATTTTGTATTGAAGAATCCTCAAGTGAATCTATTATACCAGTTCATCGTATTCAATATCCAAATAGTTATACAATTCCAACATTAAAAAGTCCAAGTATGAATATTGGAATAGGAATAAATAATACATCTTCTTCAATAACAACACCAATAGTTCAAACCGCTTCAATGGCATCATTTTTACAAGGAAATTTTAAACCATCTTTTATATATCGTTCATATGGTTACATATTAAGTGGAGTTACAGAAAGTCCATTAGGTTCAAATACAAATCCATTTGTAATATTTGGTTTTCAAGTTGCAAATATATTTTCTTCAACAAATAATGCTAATGGAACACCATCAACAAATTATGTTGTTAATAGAAATAATTTAATATTATCAAATATGACAACTTGTGTAAACGCAGGATCAAATACAACATCTAATATTCATTTTGTATTAATAAAAAATCCTACAAGTGTATTAAATAAAACAAGTCCTTCTAGTACTAATAATAATTTAATATATACTAATAATAATAATAATTTAATTAATACATTAAATGGTATATCACCTACAAATACATCAACAGGTATATATACAGTAGGAGGATCTCAAATTATTGATATAATTTTATCTGAAAATACAAATGGTATAACTGATTTATCTGCTTTTAATATAATTTTATCACCAAATGATAGTATTTATATATGTACTTATGGTACAACATCAAATTCTTGTGATATTAGTGCTTCATTGTCTTATAATGTTAATATGTAATATAATAAAGTATTTATAATACGAAATAGCATAAAGATAATATTATTAGATTAAATAATATTATTTTTTATAAAAATAATTCTACCAATAGAAATATACCTAGAAATTATAATAATAATTATTATTTTAACAATAATTATTGATTTTTAAATATTTAATATAATTAAAGTCCATCAATCATTATATCAAATTCAGATTCTTCAATTTCTTCAGGTTTAGGTACTGATTCGAAAACAAATCCGTCAGTATCATTAATTTCATCATCATCAACCGCACCTCCACCATTTGAACTATTTTTTTCAAAAATATAGCCTTTACTTACAAGGAATTCTTTGTCATCTGGACTATATAAATAGCAAATATCCCCCTTATTTTCAAAACCTCTATGTGATATCATTACTATAGAACCTATTCCTACACGACTTCTTCTTTTCAAAGCACCCGGTAAATGAATCATTAATTCATTTAAAGAAATAGTATCTTTATTAATAATTTTCGCATTATATCGACTGTCTCCATATACATTTACAACTTGACCAATATATTGCTTTTGACTTTCGTCTGGTAAAGGAGTATCATCTTTACCTTTACGTGATTGAACGTTTTTATTAGCGCCTTTTTTAGCTTTATTTCCTCCTTTTAAATTTCTAGGCATTATTTATTAGTATATACTTTATATATATAAAGCATATTGTTTTTATATTGATATATTTACAATAAATTTGTATATAAATTTATAAATCATTTTTTTAATGATATTTATGATATTTTATGATATTTATAATATTATTAAAAATATTATTAAAAAATATGTATATAATGACAAAATATTTCAAGAAAAAATAAATATTAAATATATAGATATGTTATTAACAAATTACCAAAAAACAGAGTTAATATTTGCTACAATATTATTTCCATTTTTTTATTTTTTTTACATATATTTGAGTGAAAGACCAATAATAGTATGGGATATAATATGGTGCACATTGACTTTATTTATAGCTCTTATATTAAGGGATTTTTCATTAAATTATAATATACTTCAATCTCAAAATTTTTCATCTAACTAATATATAGATAATGGATTTTTCAAGTATTTCATTTAGTAATATAAAAGGATTAATAATATTTTTGTTTATAATGCTTATTATAAATTACATATATATATTAAAATTAGAGGATTTTCAATATTATGAAATGACATGTGGAGTAATATTTATAGTAATATTTTTTGGTGCTTTTAATTTAATTATGACATTTGATATGGGTGCTATTAATAATTCAATGTTATTTGCTACATTGTTTGGATGCTGGTATTATGTTGTAAAGAAATTATCAAACGCAATAAATTCAGACGCAAATGGTGTTATAAAATTTTAATTAAATTTATTAATAAATAATAAATTATAAATATCGGTAAATAATAAATATTGATAAATAATAAATGAGATATTATTATTTATCGGCTTTACAAAAACTAGAATTAGGAGTATTAACATTTATTTTTTGTTTTTTTATTGGATTTATGAGACCATTTATATTAACACAAGACTTAAATAGTAAATTAATTATAGTATATACATTATTATTTTTTGCATGGTATGGTATGACATTAATGTTTACAAATGCTTTTACATATGAAAATACATATAAGAAAATAGTTGATATCTAAAAAATTGATTTAATTTAAGTAATATATTATTTTGTTCATATTTTAATATAAATATTATACATAATATTATACCATAATATGTCTATTGTTAATTGTAAAGTTCAATATATTCGACCCGAATATAATAATCTTGAAGAATGGATTAATAATGATAAAAATGTTTATATTGCAAGAGCAGGTGTTGTTTTTATTAATAAAAAAAGGTATCCTCCAAATTCATCTATTTTTGCTAATCCATTTAAGATTGGTAAAGATGGCACACGTGAAGAAGTTTTGATAAAATATAAGGATTATATAATATCAAAATTAGAAAATGATAAATCATTTGTTAATGAACTTCTTTTGTTAAAAGGTAAAAATTTAGGGTGTTGGTGTTATCCTGAAATGTGTCATGGAAATATTTTATTAGAATTAATTGAAAAATATTCGACTATTAATTAAACAAACAAAAATCAAATAAATTATTTTAAATTTTTTTATTAAAAAAAAATTAAGTATATTTATAAAAAAATTAATAATATTAAAAAATATAATGAAAATTGAAAATGTTAGTAGTTTTGAAAATTTAGTTAAATATTTAGATTCGTATAAATATGTTATTATAAACATTTCTGCTCCTTGGTGTAAGCCGTGTAAAGAAATTAAGCCAAAAATTGAAAAGTTTATTTCAGTTATTGATAAAAATGGTTTTATATACTTGAAAATTGAACATGATTTATATGCAAGTGATGAACGTTTTGAATTATTATTTAATGTATCAAAAATTCCTTATTTCGGTATTATAAAAGATAAAATTATTCAATTTTCAATGGTATCTGGTGATTTTATAGATGTATCAGCAAATTTACATAGAGTAATTACACTTTTAGAAGCACAAGAAAAACAAAATTTTACTATTAAAGATGATGATTTTTAAATAAAAATAATTTTATTAATCTTTAGATAATATTTAATAATATTATCTAAAATAAATATATGAATATTGAACTAATAGAAAAAAATTTAAAAATAATTAAAAGTTTGGACAAGTCTTCATTATATAAATATTTATATGATAATAAAATAAAGATTATTATATATTTTTTAATAATAATTATTATAGTATTTAGCATATTATATTATTTTTATCAAAAATATTTTATTATACCAATGAATTATAGTTCGTATCTTAATTTAGAAAATATAAAAGTAGTATCTTATAAAAAAAATATTAAATGTGCGTTGTTAATAACAGGAAATACACCTGACTTGTCCCCATTAATTTCTCAAAAATATTTCATTTATAACGAGTTAAAACCCGACATTTATTGTTATTTTAATGACACTGACGATAACATGAAACAAAATATTAAAGCATTATTAAATCCAGTACAAATTATTTTTGATAAAAATAACATAAGCAATGATTATGAAAAAGTAATGAAATTAAATAATTTACTAAAAAACAATAAAAAATTAGATAACTATGATATAATTATTCGTATTAGAGGTGATGTATATGTTAAAGAGCCAATTCCAAATAATATTATTAATAATATAAATAATAATACTATATATATTCCAAGAAATGAAAATTCTTCATCATATTATTATAGTTTAACAATAGGTGTAAATGATTATTTTTCCATTTCAAAACCAAATGTATTTAATATTTATTCACAATTTTATAATTATTTATTAAGTCATGATATAAAATGTAATATAAATGAATATTTATTAAAAACATATTTAACAGAAAATAATATAAAAATTAATGAGTTTAATTATGATACAGTTATTTATAAATTAAGAACAAATCAAATTGGTTATATATATACATATATAAAACAATATATTAAAAAATTTAATGATAAATTTCATTGTATTTTAGAATAAATTTCATTGTATTTTATTCATTTTTTATAATATTATTTAATATTTTTATATTAAATATTCAAATACTTTTTCAAATAAAATATTTAAAAATACATTATTTTATTTAAACCTTTCTATTTCTTTTAAGCAAAGCAGTGTATGATTCATCTAATTTAGTATATTTTTCATGAAGAGCTTCATTTTTTTCTTTGAAATCTTTATTATCAATAATAAGATCACTATTTTCCTTTTCAAGAATATAGTTTTTCTTTGCCAAATTATTTTTTTCAGTTAAAAGTGATTTGTTATCATTTTCAAGATTTGTAATCTTTCGGTCCATATCTTGGAATTTTCGTTTGTTTGAAAGAACATCAAGTTGAGTATTATTCAACTCTAATGACATATTTTCATTCTTCTTTTTAAGATCTTTAATCTCCTTCTCAGAATCAATAACTTTTTTATTTAAATCTTGATTTTTAGCATAAGTTTGGTCAATTGACTTAGTAAGATATGTAATACGTGTATCTTTGTATTTATTATCATCATTAAGACGAAAAACATCTTTTTCAAGACTACTTATTCTATCATCTTTCTTTTTGTTAATAATATCAAAAATAATTCTATTATGATACTTTAATGAAAGATCATAAATATCATCTCCATTGAGTGTTTTAAGCTCAGTATTGGGTTTTAAAGTAAATAAAAAAGTAATGATTTCTTTATTACCGTGCTTGATAGCATAATGTAATGCTGTAAAGCCATTTTTTTCATCAATAATCTTATTTACATTACTATCAGTAACGTATTTTTTCAATTCATTGATATTGTCAGTGACAATAGAAAAAATGATACTATCATTAGTAGTAGTAGTAGTAAAGATATTTCTATACATTGTTTTTTAATATTTAGATTTTAATATTAGGTTTTAAATTTATTATTATATTTATTAAATATTTGTTATTTTATATTAAAATAAATCATTTTTTTAAGATGAAATAAATCAATTTTTTTATATAAAAAAATGATTAATTTTTTCATTATATTTTATTAATTATTGTAATATAAAATAATAATTAATATAATAATTAACATAATATAACATAATTTAACAAAATGAATAAAATAACAGACATTAATGAATTGGAGGTTGAAATTACCAAAATTGCCTATAGGCAACCGGTAAATAAACCATTAACTCAATATGAGTTATATTCACAATTATTAGATGAATATAAAGTATCTGATCCTTATTTAAAAAATGAGTTAAAGATGAATATGTCCATTGTAATGCGTCATTTATCGGTATTATATGATGATTTTAAATTAATCAATAATAACGGTGTATTGAGTATTATTTTACTTGATAAAGAAAAGCCTTTCATAGACAATCAATTTAATGCTGAGAATATAAATACTGATACTTCAGTTAAAAGTGAAGCAATGCCTCTTGAAAAAGAGGTTGTTCAATGGATTATTGACAATAATATTGATTACAGTATTACAAAGGAAGATTTGAAAGGAAATTCTATATTACATTATTTAGTAATATACAATGATTTTGAAAGAATTAATAAAGTATTGAATAAATATGATAATTTGTCATTTTTCGCAAGAAATAATGAAGGGCTTAGACCTATTGATTTCATTACTAATATTAAAATTAGTAATATTGTTTTAACACAATTATATGAAAATCAACAAAAATTAATTAATGAAAATAAAACATTGAATGAAAAGAATGTTTTAATTAATAAATCTATTGATGATATTAATAAATCATTATATTTTATGTTAATTATAGTTGGTTATTTATTTTATTTTATTTATTTAAAATAATTTATTAAATAATTATTTATTAAAAATAATTTATTAAATTATTTTATTAAAAATAATAATTTTTTTATAAAAAAACACTTATTTCTTCTCAATTGGAAGCAAATATTTTTTAAATTTAATCATTTGACAGTAAGTATTTGTAACTGTTACTTCAGATGTTTTACAATTTTCAGCAATATCTTTTTTAGTATATCCCAAACCATAATTTTGCGATATTAAATATATACATCCAACAGATATTGATTTAGGATTATTTTCTTGGCAAATACCTAATTTATCAATAATTGTTGCCGCGCGAACAGCAATTTTAATATATTCAGGAGATATATCTAATAATAAACAAAAACGTTCTGTTAAATCTTTTGATTCAACTGGTTTCATTTTTTTAACATATTCCTTATTTTTCAAAAACATTAATTCAGTAAATTCATTACAACCTTTTGATAATTTTTTTGATTTAATATCAAAAAGTTTAGCAATTTCTTCATTACTTCGAATCATTCCTTGGTCTCGCAATGCATTAAAGAAACACGCTGCTATTAAACTTTCACGGGAAGCACCGCGTTTAATATAATCTTGACTAATAATTTTATACATACTCATAGTAGCATCAATTATTGATTGAGGAACATTATCCATATTTGCTTTTTGAACTATTTTATTTAAAATAGATATTAAAGAACGTTCTTTATAAGTTAATCCATTCCAGCTGTTTAACTTACGATAAACTTCAAAACCTTTCCCCAATATTACAGTTCCAAGAGATGATTCGGAAATATGATTATTAGGAATTCCGCATCTATTTGGGTCAGATGTTTTTTTATTATCATCTGTTCCATAATATCTCCATTCTGCTTGATAATCAATTATATCATCATTTACAACACCACAATTAGTACACACAACATTTTCATTATTTGTTTGTAAGCAATCATTTATTCCACAATTATAACAAGTATTTTTTTTTATTTCTTTTTTTTCTTCAATAAGTTCATCATCATCGTCGTCTAAGACAAATGAATCACTTATTTGATTATATAAATTCCAAATTTCCGTTTCCATTTTTATTTAAAGATATAGTATGTCTTTAAATACTTTTATTTTTAATAATTAAAAAATAAATCATTTTTTTATTTTTTATTAATAAATTTATTGTTAAAATCAATAATTTTTAATTAATTTTATTCATAAATTAATTTTATTCATAATTAAAATTATTAATAAATTTATTAATAAAATATTTTATAAATAATAAATAGAGACATGGACATATCAGAAAATAGCAAACAAATCCAAATTTTTTTGTCAGTAATAATTTTTGGATATTTTGGTGTTAAAATTATATATGGATTATTTTTTAAATATTATCCTAACAAATATTATTATAGAAATATTGATATTACAACAACTGAACAAAGTGGTAGTTCATCAACTACAAAAAACATTGCATTAAATGCTTTTGTTCCTGGAATGTGGAATAATGAATTAACTGATTTTATAACAACAATAGTTTTATCATCAATTGTATTGGTATTTAGTTATAATACCAGTTCCGGAATATTTACATTAGATGGAAACGCTCACCCTGCATTTATTTTAGGATACTTAATTGGATTATTATATCCAATTATATATAAAAGATATGCTACTGTATTAAAAGATCAAATCAATACATCATGCACAATTCGTAATATATATATGGTGTGTTTATTTTTCTTAATAATATTAATTATTACATTAAATTACACATCAAAAGATGTTGCACAAGGAAATAATAAAATGAACTTAACAGTTTATTTTGTTGTTGTATTTTTACTTATTTTTGGATTATTATTGTCAAAGAAAAATAGTAAGAATTATGAATTTGTAACATATTATAATCAAAATACTAGTGGAGCATCATGTACTAGTACTAATAAAACAATTGTACAAAGTAGTGGAGATATTATTAATATTACACCTCAATTTGCTTCATTTGTATTATTATTTTTATTTTATTATGATCCTGAAACTATTACTAATAAATTTTTGTATATATTTATTTATGGTGTATTATTAGGTATTGTTGTAAGTGGAATTTCATATTTTGGAATAGAATATTTCTTGGTAAAAATGCCAGAAAAGGAAGTTTCACTTGAAGAATCATTTAATCAAAAAGAAATATCAACTCCATCTGCAATAGAGACTGATTATGATAATGCTGCTAAAAATAGTTATGTTCAAGATGCTAAATTAGGAATAATTAATCCTGAAGAAACAGCAACATCATTTATTTCAATATTTAAGAGAATATTAATTGCTATTATTATTGCAATATTTGTATTTATTATATATTCAAGCTTAGTAAAAAAAATATAAAGTATTTTATGAAATAGTATTTTTATAAATTAATGGTTAATTTTTAAATATTTTTTTGATATTTAAAAATATGGAAATAATACCTCATTTTTGGATTGCTGATTTTGAAAATTATGATGATAAGCGATTTTTACGAGAAAAAAATATAACAACTATTATAAATTTATCAAAATATAAAAATTTTTCAAGCACAAATGCGAAATTATCAATTGATGAAATAAGAATTCCTATTGAATATGATGAAGAAACTGATTCAACTGATCGAATAAATATGCTTTTATATGAATATTTATTTGATATTACAGAATATATACATGAACGTGTAATAAATATGAAAAATATATTACTTGTTGGATATTCATCAAAAGAAGATATTAATGCTGTTATTTGCGCTTATTTTATTCGTTATGCAAAAATAGATGTTAAAGAAGCAATTAAATATGTTAAATCAAAAATTGAAAAATCTTATATAAATAAAATATTGTTTTATCCGGCATTAAATAAATTTTATAATTCAATTTACAAATAATTTATTATTTACAAATAATTTATTATTTACAAATAATTTATTATTTACAAATAATTTATTATTTACAAATGATTTATTATTTACAAATGATTTATTATTTTATTAATTTATTTATAAAAATATTTATTAAATTATTTTTTTATTTGATATATATTATATATAATGGGTGGAGCGCAATCAAGTGAGAAAGTCCAAACAAAATATGAAGAAAAATTAAATATAATTACTAATGTAGAAGAAAATGAAGATGAAATATTTAGTAAAATATCAGATTTAACAAAAGAAATATTATTAAAATATTCCGATATGCATTTAGATGAAAATTTCTGTAATAATCTTGCTATTATTTATCAAAATAAATTAGATACATTTAAAATCAAATTATTACGTGATATGTATGATAAAATTTCTGGAAAAAAAGTTCAACATGAATTATTATTAGTAAATAAATATAATGATAAAGATGATGATAAATTTAAAGTTGAAGATGATTTAAAAGTAGGTGTTGAAGAATTATTTTTTAATCAAAATATAAAATTTAATCCTAGTTATCTAAGTTCAATAGAATTATTTGATCCTAATCTTAAAATTGATGATATTTTCAAAAAAACTATTACAAATAAAAAATATATTGATAATTTAAGTTTTAGTAATTTATTAGATAATAAATCTAGATTTGCATTAAATAAAAAAGCAAATAATATTAATAAGACTACTGAAAATAGTATTAATAAAAATAACATTGAACAAAATGGAGGAGATCAAAGATATAATATTAGACAACCTAATCAACAAGGTTATTACAAAAAGCCTAATTATAGAAAACCAAATTATAAATCACCTAATCAACAAGGTTATTATAAAAAGCCTAATTATAAAGTACCTAATCAACAAGGTTATTATAAAAAGCCCAATTATAAAGTACCTAATCAACAAGGTTATTATAAAAAGCCAAATTATTATATACAAAAGAAAGAAAATTATAATTTGAATAAGAACTTGAATAAGAATTTAACTAATAGTAAAAATAATAATGAAAATAACAATGAAAATAATAATGAAAATAAATCTATTAATACAATGTTATACAATATTAGTCAAAATAAATTAAATGAAAAAAATTTAACTTCAATTCCTAAACAAGGAAATAATTTATTTAATTTCACAAATAAATCTATAAATAAAATAAATAATAAAAATAAAAAAATCAATAATATTGTTGTTAATGAATCTAATAGAAATAATAGAAATAAACAAGCTAATATTGCGGTCAATGAATCTAATATTTTTGTAAATGCAGCTAATAGAAATAAACAAGCTAATATTGTTATTAATGAATCTATTAAACAACCTAACAATAAAAATTTATTAATATCAAAACTTCAAAAAGAATTAAATAATGCACGAAAAGCTAAAAATATATTACAAGAAGCACCTGTTCAAAACGTCATTGAGACTAAACAAAATATTGTAGAAAACAAGAAAGAAAAAAATATGTCTCAACAAAAATCTAAAAATATTTTTTCTGTTCCTGAAGATTTTAAAGTTAAGAATCCTTGTAATGGACGAGACGTTTGTTATTTAACTAAAAAGCAAATTTGTGAATTAATAGCTCAACATTTTATTGTAAGAAACAATATTATAGCTGCTATTTTATCATGTATTCCAAGAAAAGTTGGTAATAACTACGAAGGTGGAATTTGTTATCAACAATTTATGAATTTAAATAATTGTAGAGTTTGTATTCCTGAAAATTACAAAGATTTATTGAATTCTAATGATAAAAATAAAAATATGAGATTTATTCAAGATATTGCTACTCATTCTCTTAATTTAACAAAAGAAACATGTAGAGAAAATAATGGTACATATTATACTCTTTCTAAACCTCAAGAAATAGCATTGGTTGAAAAAGCATCAACAAATAAAATGAACTCATTTTTCTTTATATGTAGAAAAAAGATTAAAGAAGTTTATTTAGAAAATCTAAAATTATTAATTGAAATTTTAAATAAATTGAATGAAAATCCTGTTATTAATAATGCTACATTAAATATTATAAGTAATGATACTAAAGTAATTATTGATAGAATGTATTCATTGTGTCAATATTATTATGTTTATGGAATTATATCATTATTAAATGCTGATGTAACTACTGAAAAGAAAAATAAACAAGATTTTTTCAAAGCAAATGTTAAAGAATTTGTTTAAAAAAAATCTTCTTGAATAGGTACTAATCTTTTAACGGCTTTTTATGCTTTTGTATTTGGTACTGCTTTTAACTCTCCTGGTAATTTAGTTAATGAATCAATTTCAGTAAATAAGGTTTTACCAAAATTAAAGAATGATTTAAATAATCCTTCTGTTGTATTTGCTATATTATCACTTCCACCTTTTTGTTTAGATTTTGTAGAAACTTTAGGTTTAGAAGACTTTGGTTTTTTAGAAGTTTTTGGCTTTGCTTTAGGCTTAGAAGGCTTAGGTTTAATCTTTTTATCCATATATTATATAATTATAATATAATATGTAAAAATATATAAATAAATAAAATATATTATTTTATATTAAAAATGAATTTTTTAAAAAATATAATTTATCAAAATAAAACTGATATACTTGATCCATTATCTGTTATATTAAAATTATTTGTATATAATTTTAAACCAGAAGGAACAAAAATATCAGTTGCTAATAATAGAATTATATTACAAGATGTTGGAATATTTCAAGGCTCAGTGCGTAAAATATTTGGTGATAGTAAAAATGATATAAACATAATATTTGGACCAGTTGTTTATTCCTGTCTAAAATATTTATCAAGTGATGAACGGGAAAAATATTTATATATATTTGAAATAGTATCTGCGTCATTAAATAAATTGAAATTAACATATGCTGGTAATGAGATTGTTTATACTATTGAACAAATAAAAAATGTTATTGATTCATTTATATCAAAAAAAGATTATGACATTTCATTATTAGTATCAAATTATAATAACAATGGATTCAAAATTAAACAAAATATATATGACCATATTAATTCTGTATGGACTCCAGAAAGAATACAAATATTATTGGGATATATACATGAAATTAAAACTTTTATATCACAAGAATATGAAAATGAATTAATAATATCATTATCAAGTTTTTTAAATTGTATGGACATAAGTACGAAAAATATAATTAACAACATCTAAGTAGGGAAACCCAGGTTTCCCCTACCACCCCATCCTTTTTTGTAGTTCTTTTTTTTAAAAAGAACGCAGGGAAACCAGCAGGTTGCCCCGCACCCCATCCCGTGGGATTTATATTTTATTTTTTGTAATTGTTATTTTTTATTTAATTTAATATAATTTTATATATTAATTATTAATATATGGAATTAGAAAAGAAGAATAATAATAAACTTAAAAAAAAGAAGGTTTCTAAAAAAAAGATTAAAAATAATAATTCTAATAATAATAAACCTAAAGTTTCTAAAGTTAAAGTTTCTAAAGCTAAAGTTTCTAAAGCTAAAGTTTCTAAAGCTAAAAAAAATAATAAAGTATCAATAAATAAAGTTAATAATAAATTATCAATAAATAAAGTTAATAATAAAGTATCAACAAATAAAGTTAATAATAAAAATAAGCTAAAAAAAGGTAAAAAAACATCTAAAGCTAAAAAAGTAAATGTCATTGTAGAAACAATTAATGAACAAATAAATACTGTTAAAAATATTATTGAAAATAAATTAAAAAATAATAAGTCAACTATTAATAAGTCAAAAAATAATAATAAAAAACAATTAGAAATCAA
>JACCDO010515822.1_pt1 | contig 13882 bp, 10 predicted proteins | sample 7446101 | NCBI WGS metagenome assembly JACCDO01 (sample SAMN15323440, study PRJNA562643) | freshwater metagenome | isolation source: river surface water | place: USA:Blue River Watershed | collected 2017-08-16
GAATTATTTTCTATTCCAAAATATAGATCACCTCCTTGTTGTGAGTTTAGGAATCCAATTACATATTTTTCTATTATTTCTCTACTTCCTTGATTAGGTAAATATGTCTCACTAAAAGATTTAAACTCAACCATATTTGATTCATACTTAGATATATAGTTTCCAATTATATAATTGTTATACTCCAGATCGGGAAGCTTATCGGGCGCGCCGCGCCCTCTGGAGGGGCTGTAGGCCCCGACTGCTTCTCTCAGAGGGACTTTGTCCAATTCGGCCCTAATTGGTATGCTTCGCATCCTTCCGAAGGGGCTTTGCCTCGACTCGGTCTCATTATCTGTACGCTTACGCTTCAGCCTTGGTCTCAACTGAGTGCTTTCCTGGTTTGTATATTCTGATACAGACCGCGACTGTGAGTGTATTATAGGCTTTACATTCACTTGTTGCATTATATTATCTATAAAGTTTTCTGGTATATCTACCCACAATTTATTGTTAAAATAATCTTGCATTGTTATAAGTTTCTCTAGAAAACTTCTAGAAATATTTTTAGATTGAATAGTTAATAAATTATTTCTATCATTTCCTATCTTCGAAAGATCTTCAGAAAACCATACTAAGCTTCCAATATTAAACAGTGTCGTATAAAAAGCATATACTTTATCTTGAGATGAAACTAATGATATATTATGTTTATGTGAAACACATAATATAAGTCCCCACGGCAAAGACATAATTCTTTAGAAAATCTAAAGTTTTATCGTTTAAAATATAGTTATTAAAAAATCACTTTCTACACTTCAGTGTAAAATGTAGAAAAAAGTGAAAATGTATAAAATTTACGTTTGAAAAATAATATTAAAAATGTTTGCATTTACACTTGGATATGTCACAAATCGCGAAAGTGCGGAGCGCACACACTCCAGACGGGCCACAGTCCCGAAGCTATCTGGCGGAGATACGTCCGCCTCGCGGTCTGTAAATGTAATTGTTACTGTATTTATTCCCAAACATGCTAAAACAAACGAAGCTCGTCAGGGTATTGTAGATTCTAGATATGCATTATTTAGAGCATCAGTTGTAATTCCTATAGCTATACAATTAGATAAAAGTACATTTTATCAAAATTGTACATACACGTACCATGAGTCTATAACTTTTGAACTAAATACTCCTGCTTATTCAGAGTTTGATCCGGATATAAACAAAGTGAAATCATCTGGAATATATTATTTTAAGACAATAGAACCTTTTAATTTTACACCTAATCTTAACAAATATTATATAAAAACATGGTATACTAATGGTCAATTATTAGCAGAAGTGCATTATAAAAATGGAAAAAAAGATGGAATTCAGACAATTTGGTCTGAAAATGGAAGAATGAAATGCCAGTCAGAATATTCTGACGGATTATTAAATGGTTATTTTCGAAGTTATCATCAAACAGGATTTCGACATCTTGATTTATGGTTTTTAAATGGAAAAAAACAAGGCTTGTGTAGATCATGGAATTCCGAAGGAGAACTTGTCGAATCCGCTACATTTGACGAAGATAAACTTATAGATACAAATTATAATATACTTTTTACACTCTAGATCGTCCCTGGGCTTTGCCTCGATTGGAGTGTAAAAGTGATTTTTTATATTTTATAAGTGTAAAATTAAAAAATGTTTAATCCAAATTACAATATGAACTTTAATCAAAATAATTCTTTAAATGATCAGCGTATAACATTATACAAAACTCTTTTAGTTAAAACTGAAAAAGAGCTCAAGACATTAAAAGAAGAATATACAAATGAACAACAAGAAAATAAAAAACTTAAATCTTATAATCTTGAGCTTCAAAAAGATTTTAACAAACAAATTAACAGTGTAGAATCAGAACATAAAACTCAAATTAATAAAATTAAGAGAAAATATGATGATCAAATTTCAGATCTTGAGTCTAAGAATTCCGAATTATATTCAAAATATAAAAACATTAAAGACTCTATCGAACGTACAAGAGAAGTATTTAGAGAAAATGAAAGATCTCTCGAAAAACGTGTAGATAATCTTGAATATGAACTTAATAAGAAACGTAAAATTGTTGATGAATGTAAAGATCTTCTTCGTGAATCTAGAAATCAAATTTTACAACTTATGGAAGAAGTTCAAAGATGTCAAGATGCTAGTTCTGAACTAGATTCTGACTCAGAATCTGACACAGAGTCAACTGTTATAATAGAACAAGATAATGATATCATTGATGAAATATTAAATCATCGTGAAAATTCAACTCAAGAATGGACATTTGAAAAAATACAAGAAAATCCTGATGAACACAATGTTAATCAACGTATTGAGTTATCAACTGAATATGAAGTATGCGAACTTGTTGAAGAAGAAGTTACTGAACATTTTAATGAAGAATTTCATAAATATTTCTATACAACTAAAATATCAGAAAATATTAAAGTTGTATCTATGGTTGATACATTTAGATGGTTCACAGATCAATCTAGAAAATACTATAGCATTATAAACACTGCATCAAATAAGAAACTAAGTTCTCGTGGAAGATGTATTGATATTGTTAAACTTTCAACTAAATTCAATAATAAAAAATGCAACAAATTATGCTTAACAGGTAGAGGTGTTGTTATGTTATGTAAAGAAATTATTGAACGCACAGGAGATGAATTTAAAAGTCAAATTAATGATGTATTATTAATAGTTCCTAAATTAACATGGAGTTTATGTGAAAGAATTGACTAAGATTCTTGTTAGAGATCAAAAAAATATATTAATATATTTTTACTGCAGTCCAGATCCGAGGAGAAATCACGTATCTGGAGTCTAGACTTGAAAACTGAGTTTTTTAATAAGATAAGTATAATTTTAAAAATGACTATTATAAATATTAATATATCGCCAAATGAACTTCAAGCAGAATATAAAAAATGCGGAATTTTTCCAAAAAGTATAATTCATATAGGCAGTCATGAAGTTAGAATTTCTTCAGGTGAAACAAGACAATGGCGTCTTGAATTTGAATTTTTAGCCATTAATTTTATGTTTAAATATCGTGATCATGATCTTATAGGAGTTTTTGATATAAAAACAGTGAGAAAATTTGTCGCATTAAAACTTGGAATTTCTTCTGTATTAAAATGTAAAGATCCTACAAACACCGTTCAGTTAATAAAAAATACAACTAATCATGATATTACAGACGTTGTCTCAAAAATTACAGAAGATATGATTGTAGTAAAAACTAAAGAATTTGGAGATATAACTGTACCATCTGAAGAAGAAATTGCAAGTATATTACATAAACTTAAATTTCACCAAGGGCCTGTAGAACGTTATAATGAAGCTATGAAATGGAAAATGTAGATTATTCTTGAAAATTTTCAACATAACATATAAGCTTATCGCTAAGTTGTTTATATTTTTTCTGTTTTCTAAGAGGATCTTGTATGGTTTCTATATAATCAATTTCTTTTAATATATAAAAATATTGAGAGTTTATATTTTTAAAAAATGTATTTATATAATTTAATCTATATTGCATTTCTTCTCTATAAAATAATCTAGTAGTTTCTGATATTATCTTATTATTATCTTTCATTTCTTTAAGAAGATCTTTATTTTTATTATAAATGTTATACATATCTTCTAAATTACATATAGCAAGTCTATACCTCGAATGAATTTCATTTAGTTTATCAAGTTGTTTTTTAAATAAACTATTAGTTTTATAAAATAGATCAATTTCTGTTAACATTGATTTTTTATGACTAATAGTTTCCATAACTTTTGTAAATGCAGCTGTTCCTAATACAGGGGCAACAGCTGTTATTGCCGTTGTCCCAAGCTTGCTTAAAGAACATTCTCCTAAAAAACTAGAACATATTGATACAAAACCCGTAGGATCCATATTTATATTATTATAAATATTAAATTTTTTATACTCCAGACCGCTGTTCCAGATGTTTATAATCCTAGAACTCTAGCAAGTCTATTTAAAACTCCTTCTTTGTTTGTATCTTTTTGTAAGTGTTTTGATTTACGATAATCTGTAAAATCTTGAGGTTTAAAACTCATAGCACTAAACTTAAAAACCATTTTAGAAAAGTCTTCATCAAACCAATCAGCGGAGTATACTTGCAGAGTGTTGACAAACTTATCATACATACCCATGTACCATTTCATAATATTATTTCTGAAATATTCTTCAAATGGTTTACGCTCTTCAGGATCGAAACTAATTAACCCATCTTCAATGCGTTCTGCTTTAAGAAGTTCCTCTTGTTTTCCATCGCTAAATTTCCTAATTTCCTCCATCTTCAAATCAAACATTGAATTAATTTCCTTAAATATATCTTCTTCGTATGAATCTACAACTTCAATATCTATCTCAGGATATCCTTGAAGAATATTAAGAAGTCTTGACACATATCCTGTAGCACAAACTCCTGCAGAATCTTGAAGTTCTTCAAAAACACGTTGCATTAAATCCTGAAAATAGTCTTTGTTAACTTGCGACATGACACGATTAAACACGCGTTGAAATACATCACTAAGTTTTAACTTACTTGGTGCAAATACTACAGTGTCTGTAGCAATACGAGAAAATGCAGGAAGTTCTTTGGTATGATTGAACATTTCTTTAAAAAACTTCATTGCAACTATTTCTACATCTTCTAATGTTTGAGCAATAAAACCGTCAGCAATAGACACTTCTGGTTTAAACTTTTTAGAATATTCAGGGTCTGCCGAATTTTCTGGATGATCATATTCATAATCATATCTTTTTAAATATCTAGCAATTTCAGGATTTGTTATAAATTTTACACCATCTGAATCTGTTCTAAACATGTTACTAAGTTTAATACGCTTAGTTCCAAAATAAATCATTAAATTTGTATATTCATCATCTTGAGTAGAAGTAGGTTTCTCTTCTTCATTAGTTTTACCCCCAAGTTTAAGTCTTTTACAACATCCAACACTAGTTTTAAAATCTTTTTTAGATGGTATTTGATCTTGTTCTAATATAAGAAGTTTACGTTTAACAATACTTGATATATTACTAGAGTGAACGTTCTGGGAATCTGTAGATATATCTTTCACACCTTTTGGACGAGGAGCTTCAGGAGCTAGAAGTCTGTTAAAACCTCCACCTTGTCCTTGTGGTATAGGATTATGTTGAACACCGTGTCTGGTACTAGCAATAACATATGATGCAAGTTGTTTAGTCTTTGCAGAGCAAGATGCTAAAAGTAAACAATCAGCAATAATACAACGTCTATCTGAATTAATAGTTGTATCGTTTAAAAACTCTAAAAATGATTCTTCAACACGTTTTTTCATCTTAGAAATTTGACTAACTGTAAAATGAGTGTTAAAATTTGAAAAATCATGCTGAAGAACAAACATTCCAGCAACTTGATAATTTGTAAACGCTTCTTGATTTTCAGGATTTTGCTTAACTAAGTCAAGATTTTCTAAACATGTCTTAAGATATCCTTCGTATTGAAGACTTGAGAAAATTTCTTGAGCTGAAATACCAATTCTAGTTAAGTTTTGACATGTATAGTCCCAGAAATACTTTAAGTTTCTAAGCTTTATATCATAAGTTATATCTTCATTGTATAATTTTTGCCTATGAAACTCTTTAAGTTCGTTAGAATCTTCAAAAGAAAAATAAGGTCCTACAAATTTGGACAAATCCATCTAGAGTTTTTAGTTGTTACTACATACGCTTTTAAGCCTTTTTACATTCCAGACTGGACGTAGACTATTTACGACCTTGATCTCGTGGTCTGTAAAAAGTGATTTTTTTGGATAAATATACTAGAATCTAAAAATATATAACGATGACTGATTGTATTATATGCTGCAGTACTGTAGAACAGTTAATAGAATGCCCTGTTTGTAAACACAATGCATGTTTAGAATGCAATAAAACATATTTAGGAAATCTGTTTGATCCTAAATGTATGGATTGTGGCAAAGAATGGTCTGAACTTTTTATTAGAGAAAATTTTCCAACTAAATGGTATCAAGAAGTTTACATTGAAAATAAAAAAAATAAATATATAATACGAGAAGAACAATCAAAACTTCCTATTGTAAGTGAATATTCAATTAAATTAGCTCAAGAAAATAAATTAAAAACTCATTTAAAAGACCTTAAAACACAGATTAAAACAATTTCAAAATTGACCAAAGAACACACTTTATTATCAGACCAAATTAAAAATCTAACTATAGAAATAAAAAAATCTTCATCCGAATATGATAATTACGTTAAAAAATGTTCTAAAATCGACATAGGAGAATCTCCAGATTCTGAAGATCCTACAAAACCTACAAAAAACTTTATGAAATGCAATACTAATAATTGTCCAGGATTCTTACATTCTGATGGCAATATATTAAAATGTGGATCTTGTCCGACTGTGTCATGCAAACATTGTCTTGAACCCTATGTTCATGCACATAAATGCGATCCTAACGTGTTGGCTAACATAAAAGCAATAATGAATGATAAAAATTCAAGAATGTGTCCAAAATGTAATCAACGTATAGAGAAAGAAAGAGGCTGTGATCAAATGTTTTGTATCTCATGTAAAACTAGTTTTAGTTTTTCAACGGGTATAATTGAGACAAGAGTATTTCATAATCCTCATTTATATGATTATCTTTCAAGTATACCAAATGGTCAACAGGAACTTTCAGAATATGCAAATAAACAAGCTAAAACGGCAGATGAATTGCAACAAACATGTGATTACTATCGAGGTTTTGGTCATGGTATTTTCGAAGGAAACCATATACTAGAACTCAAAAATATGATTAATACAATATTTAATGGTTTTAAGACAACTGGATTAGAAATTGATCCTATATCTATGATTGAACATCCTGTAATCCGTACTTTTTTTGCATACTTGTTAAATTTTATTGAAATTCAGGGTGAATATCTTAAGACTCAACGTTCAGGAGATGAATTTACTTATTATGAAAAATCTAAAATACTTAACCTTGAAGATATACATATTAAATATATTAATAAACAAATAACATCTCAGAGATGGAAAAAATTAGTTCTTGAAAAATATATAAAAAGAGATTACTTAACAGAAGTTTTTTCACAACTTAATATGTTTATAACAATTATGGGAGATATAGCATCTAGTGTACATCGACATGTTACAACTTTATTAACAAAATTTCAAAGAATGAATAAAGATCAACTCTTAAATTGTTATCAAAAATTTTTATCATATATAAGAGAAAATATTATTCCTTCAATAGAAACTAATATTAATTTATTCAATAGACAAAATATTAAAATTTCAATACATTATGAATACCCTATAACAAATCTTATTTTATTTGATCATACTGAAGATTATCCAACTGATTCTAAAGTCAAAAAAGTCGCTATAAGATATATTCCAAAGATAGTATACATAACTGATGTTAATATTAAAGATAATTTTTTAAAGAGTGATTCCTCATTAAGAAAAACTTTAGATAAAAAATATAATTCTGTTGCATTTCAAAAAATTATTAATTATTACTTAAGTCTACAACAAGCTTCTGAAGATATAAGACCTCGAAAAAAAGTTAAAAGACAAGAATAAATACTCCAGGACGCGACGGTCTGTATGAGCGACTAAAATAACGACCATAAGTATAGATTTCAAGGTAGTTTTAGGTTTAAATATTTTTATTATAATAAAAATACACTCACAATCACATGCCTGATCGGTCGTTCGACACTCTCTAGAGTATATAAATATCCCTAAAATGTTGTCTAAAATGCTATTTTTTAGCATAAAAATTATATACACACAGAATATTTTTGTGTGTAGTTTTTAAAAATATATAAATCTATAAATTCTATACAAATATTAATATTTTTATCGAACTCAACTTTAAAGTTAAAATGCAAAAAAATGGTTTTAATATTTTTAGGAAACAAAATTTTGAAAATAAGTTCCGAATAACAACTTAAAGAAATATAAACGTCACGTAACCCACATAAAAGAAAAAGATTTAAAATGTCAAAATCTGAACACTTATATCTTTTAAGAATATTAAAGATTGGTAACAAAATAGCTCAAGATCATATTGATTCTGGTAAAGAATTATATAAGTTCGGAAAAACTTGCAGAACTACAGAAGAAAGATTAAATGATGAATATTATAAAAATATTGAGTATGAAAAACTTTATTCATTTAAAACAGATTTTTCAGATAGACGTGAAAGTTTATTTAAATATCATATCAAAAATATTAAATCGTTTAAACAAATTATATACCATGAATATTATGATGCAAATCTTATAGAGATTAAAACATTATTATACACATTTTCAGTTCTAGATATCGATTTTATTAATAAATATTATAATATTAAAAATAAAGTTGATAATATAAATTTTGAAGAATATATAGCAGAGTATAACACACTAGTTGAAAAATATAAGGAAATAATTAAAGATGACTTAATTTCTGAACATATGTATTTAACTGAAGAAGATAGACAACAATTAAATTATACTTGCCCAAGGTGTTCTAAGAGTTTTAGCTCTAAAAGTGCTCTTAATACTCATATTAAAGCTATATGTTCTGATAATCCTTCAGTTTTTAGTTGCGAGTTTTGTAATTCAACTTTTAATCGTAAAACTAATTTAAATGTTCATCTTCAAACTTGTTCCTCTAAGAAACAACAGGAAATGCAAAATATTAACGATTTATTAGCACAAAAAACCATTGAATGTGACGATCTTAAGCTTCAACTAGAGAAAAGTAAAGCATATAATTTAAGAGCACTTGCTGAAAGAGATAGGCAAATTGCCGAACTTAAAGGTAAGAATAAAACTCTTAAAAAAGCTGTATCAGAATTTAAGGAAATGCTTTCAAAGACTGTTAATAAAGCTATAGACAAAGCTTCAACTGTTAATAATCTAAATATAACAACTAATAATCAGACATTTAATAATCTTATAGTAGATAATCTTCAACCAATTACAGACGAATTATTAAAAGAAATTTCAGATAAAGTAAGTATTATGGCTATTAAATCAGGATCTATCGGAATTGCTAATGCTGTTAAACCATTACTTGAAGATAAAATTGTTAAATCTGACGAAGCTAGAAGTACATTAGCTTATAATTATAAAGGTGTTCCTAAAAAAGATCCTAAAGGGCTTAGTTTATCAACACAAATTATAGAAAGTACTTCAAAGAAGCTTGAAAAATTTGTAGACGAAATTTTACAATATTATGATGATAAAAACGATAAGGGAGAATTGGTAGGAGATGAACTTGACAATTCAATTGCCTTTAAAACTTATCGTAAAAATATGAAAACAAAAAGATTCAAATTAGAAGCTAAAAAACTAGCAAAACGTATAGCAAAATATGCAATGAGTAAGGCTGAATTTGACAGTAAATTTGGGATTACTAAAAATCAGGAGCAAAAACCAGATGGATTACAATTATCAGATATTCCTCCAGGATGTCAGAATTATACTTATGAGGGTAAAGATTATACTATTGCGCGTTCAGAAACAGGAGAAGCTATACATTTATTTCGTCTTAAATCTACAGGAGAAATTATGGAATCAGATGATTCTACAGATGACGATTTTTCAGAAGATTCAAGTGATGATATGTAAGATTATACTTTATATAATCTACACTCGAAGTCCGGTTAGTTAAAAATTTCAAGAGCCATGCTTGTTTCATTAATTTTAGCACAATCTATTTCAACTGTTTCAGTGTTAATATTTAAATAATAAATGCATGACAATATATCTTTAACCATAACTGGTGCATTAAGTATAAAATATTTTTTATTATATGGTTCTATAAGAATGCTATGAGTTTCAACTAAGGAATCTGAAGAGTTTATTCTGTTAATAGTAAGCCCTTTAGGTTCGTTGCACCATATTCCAATATTTCTTGTTTTACTTAGCTTTGTGTTTAAAAATGTATTAAGATCTCCATCTTTATGATATTCTTCAAATATCTTTAGAATTGATTTACTTAAATTGGGTTTATGCAATTCTTGAGTGCTTGTTCCAAATATAGTAGGAATATTAATGTCATCATCTTTAACAAATATAGTATATCCATCAGAATATAACTTAACGTTTTTAATTATTAATTCTATAATTTGTATTATACTTAAGTGTTCTTCTTTCAAATTTTTAGAACATAACGGTTTAGATAAACTTTTGAGTTTATTATATACTATAGATTCTTCAGAAGTGTCTTTTAAGTAAATTTCGGTTTCAAGTTCTTCAAAAATATGTTGGAATTTTTTATATGTATGTAATTCTTGAATTTCCGGAAGAATTTGATCCCAGATTTGACCTAATGATGTCATTTTGATGTTTTACACTTGTACTTGTATTTTTAACAAATCATTTTTTACACTCCGTGAGAAGTCAAAGTGTAAAAAATGATTTGTTAAAAATACAAGTGTAAAACATTAAATAAAATGCGAGATGGGTACACGAGCTTCAAAACAAGATAAAACTATAAAACAGCAAAATGAACAAATTAAACAAATTGCTGTTAATACAAAAAAGCAAGAATTGATACAAATTAGAAATAATATTATTACTTTTACAGAAACAAAGCAAAATTTACTTATGAATCTACAAAATATACATCCTGAACGGTCTGTAGTAACACAAGAACCAACTGAATTATTTCTTATTAATACAGCTATTCAGCAAATAGATAGAAACAATAAAACCTTAATTAAGGCTGATCTTATTGCAATTGTATTATCTTTAAAACCAGATTATATAAATATGATAAATGAACTACAAACTAAGTTTACAGTTGAAGACTTAAATTCATTAATTCGTAATATAATATATGATCCTAAACATATACAATCTAGCTCTAGTTTAACGAATTTACACTCACGGTCTGCAATCGATGTACAGAGTGTGAACAAAAACAGATTAGAATCTATTGTAGAAGAAAAATATGATTTGATATAAGTCTGTATATACCATAGATTGTAAAAATATACCTTAAGTATATTTTTTGTTTGTTTTTTATACAGACTGTAACTCGAAGTCAGACAGCGCCCGATAAGCGGTCAAGGGCTAAAATGTAATACTCAACATCAAATTTAAAACAAGAATTTTAAGATATGTTCAAAAAGTTCTCTACAGTTTACAACTTTATGAGCAAAAGATTTTCTCATTAAATAATTATCTGTATGTTGGACGTTACTTTCGACTATACTCTTAAAAAATTTATCACGTTCTTCTTGTGATTTAAATATGTGTTTATCTATACCTTTAATATCTCTATGAATAATAGTTTCATTATGAATCCATAATTTCATTCTAGGATTACAAATACCTATTGCTAAACATTTTAAAGTAGGATATAATAAATTACTAAGTTTTGTCTTAACATCTGATAATGTATTAACAAATGCGTAAGTTTTATAACTTATATTTGGTATTTGAATAACCACAGTGTTAATAGGTATATTTTGTTCATGTGAACGTTTTGATGCTTCTGTATGTATTCTAATGCTAATATCTCTTGCTAGTGTGTTAGCAAGCCATTCTCTGGTTGTAGGTGCAAATTTAAAAGTAAAATCTATTTTACGTGTAGTAAACATATTAACTAAACTTTTTATTTGAGATATAAAATTTGTATATAAATCTAACTTAACTATAAAGTTATTATATTCGGAATATTTTATTAATGTTTGTTCTATTTTAGGATCACTTGATGATAATATACGAAGTAAGATAGTATGAATGTATTTATTAATTTCAGAAAATTCATCATAAATTTTATCGGCATGTTGTTTATCAATAGTTTCTTCTAAATGAAGAGAGTTATCTTTATTAAAACATGATTTCCATAACAATAAACTTATCAATTCATAACAGAAATTTTCAAACATGTGATATGAGATTTCGCAAAATGTACTAGATTTTGATATACATACACTACATAATTTAAGAATTACTTTAGAATAACTTATTATATTATTTATATTGGTATAATTACTATCAATAATTTGTGTTGTTTGTCTTGAATTTACATCTCTAAGTGTCATACATGATACTGTTTTTTCTCTTGATATAAGATCATAAGTATAATTTTGATATAATAAACCATTGTATAAATTATTTACCATATTATTTGCAAAAACTCTATTTTTAACATAGTCAAAAGGTGTTTTAGACTCGTTATTTATAACAGTAATTGAGACTTTATAATCTTTAATAAGATCTGTAATTTCATTTATTTGTTTAATTTTTTCAAAGTTGTTGTTAAATGTTAATTTGTGATTAGTAAATGCATAATTAAGTTTTCTATGAAGAATATTATCTCCATTATAGTCTATATCATTAAATGTAAGTTCTGAAAATTTTTCACAAAGAATTTTTAAATTACTCATGCTTGAATAACAAGAACTAACTGTAGGGTGACCAAGATTTAATTTGTTAAGAATTTCTAAATATTCTTCAAAGAAATCAGGATTAATTTCACCAACATTTTGTAATTCTGTAATAATTGTGGGATTGTTAAAGAATAATTTCCAATTAAATTTGATAATAGGTTCTTTTGGTACTTTTTTGGTTCCTGTACGAATACATAAACCGTATGAATAAAATAATGTTTCTCTTGCAATAGTTTCAACACTTGTATGTAAAAATGTATATCCAATACGATTTTCTAAGAAATCTATGATTGGTTGTATAAGATTTGAATTTTTAATCCATAATTGTTTTGTGGAAGATATAAATGATAATAATGAATCATGAAGATCACCTGATCCAGATGCATATTTTTCTAAGAAATCTCTTTTATCGAGAGTAATAGATTCATTTGAAGGCATAAAATTTATACCTTTAATATATTCATTAGACCATTGAATTTGTGTTAAGATTTTGTACATATTTTGAAGATGTTCTATAGTTTTGACGCTTGTAAATGCGACACATAATAAACTTTTTCTTGAATAATGAGAGTGTACACCTTCGAGATTATGTATGTTAAAATATTTGTGAGATGAAAGATTTGAGATATCATCCCAGCTTACGGCCTTAAAAGCCTTTACTAACATGTTAATAAAATCATTTGCATCTCGATCGATTTGAGGTCCACGAGCCAAATAATCAGTTTCAGATTTAACATAAGTTTCTTTAAAAAATGGTAAAACATATTCAGTTTTAGAGCGTTTTTGAGAAGTTTCGAAAGTGTTTACACTTAAGTCGGTTATATCTTGTAATTGGCGTTTTTGAGACATCTTGTTTTATTAAGAGAAATATAATTCTAAAAAACTCACTTTTGTATGCTCTAGATCTGTGCTTCGCACAGATCGGGGGCGAGTCTGAGCATCCCTTCGGCATGCGACTGTGAGCCCTCTAGAGAGGCCTTCTCGTGGACTGTAGTATTTTATAAAAAGTGAGTTTTTTTAAATTAGGGTTATGGAATTAACTCTGAAAAACACTGCTTTCTCGAACATCGCTTTTACGAAACACCCCTCTCTCGACACAATGCTCCCGTTTTTCACCTCTACATCCGATAAGAAATCCGCGTCTACTTCTATCACGATGAATCCTTTCAATGACGCACCAATCGCGAACGCTCAGGCGTTCAATTCCCCAAATTCTAATGAAAAAACAACACCAATCCAGTCTTCGATCGCTGCTTCTCAGCTCCAAGGTCTGGATCCAGAAGCTTTGCCTCCATCGGAGGCGACTGCACCCCACGAGATCCAAAGATCGACTGAAGACATCTGGTTACCTTTGCCTCCCTCAGAGGCGACTGCACCCCACGAGACCCAAAGATCGACTGAAGACATCTGGCTACCTTTGCCTCC
>JACCDO011735210.1_pt1 | contig 13881 bp, 10 predicted proteins | sample 7446101 | NCBI WGS metagenome assembly JACCDO01 (sample SAMN15323440, study PRJNA562643) | freshwater metagenome | isolation source: river surface water | place: USA:Blue River Watershed | collected 2017-08-16
CACAAAATGAAGTACCAATGGCTGGCATTCAAAGCCCGTGATCCCAAAACCCTGGAAGCCGACGTCGATAAAATCCTCACCGGATTTGGCTCAGACTATCGACTGACTTTTTCGTGAGAGCTTAATTTTTTGATTATTTATACGATATGGCATCAACTTTAACGGCTAAAAAATACAAAGCATCTCTTTGTTCGACTTTAGACCGCCTAAGGCCAACTGCAATAGCAGTATATGGCCTAGGTGTTGTAGCTAAAGATGTTGTGTCAATCTTGGAGGAGTACAACGTAGTTGGATTGCTGGATAAGAGTCCAGCGAACGAGGGGGGTAAATGGTTCGGACTTACGGTTCTTACTGAAAGAGATCTTGAACAGTTGAATGTTGATGCAATTGTGATTGCCGCATCAGATGTTTATTGGAGTACTATTTCTCTACGCATTGCACCGATTTGCTCAAGATTGAATATTCAAATTATATATCTCGATGGAGGTGTAGCAGATACCGAAGATAAAGCGCCGTCTTTTTGGAAAGTTGTAGGGGATGGAGGAATTGGCGAGTTAGAAACTGCTGCACTAAATTGTGATGTGATTTCGTTTGATTTATTTGAAACATTGGTAACCCGTGCATTTATGAGGCACGATGACCTGCTAGAATTGGCCGCCTCCCATGCCTTAAAAAGCGGTCACTATGAATATGAATTACTATCACTTCGAAAAAAAGCAGAATTTTATTGCATAAATAAGTACGGAATTTATTGCTTCCAAAATAGTGCTATCTATACATATTTAGAAAATTATGGAAATCTTCCAAAGGCATTGGTGCAGTCGTTAGTGTACTGGGAGCAACACTTCGAGGTAGCACTCTCTACTTCCCGTGATTTAGTGGTTGACTTCATGAATAAGTGTCTAAATCAAGGAATAAAAGTTTGTATTACAACTGATACGCATTTATCCAAAGATGTTCTTATTAATATTTTTCAACATTGCAATATACCTATTATTTCAGATATTTATATATCTTGGGATTTTTGTGCAACCAAGAGTGATGGTTCGATGTTTGATGTTCTAAAAAAAAGGTATCCATCAGCAAGGATATTACATATTGGCGATAATTATCAATCAGATAATGTTAAGGCAAAAGAGTGCGGTCTACGGTCATTTTGGCTTTCTTCTCCGTTAGATGTATTTATGTCAAGTCGATGGGGTGCGCTTTTGACCTTGGTGCGTACTGCAGAAGATGGTATTTTGTTAGGATTAATTGTAAAAAAGTTATTTTCGAATAGACTGGAGAACACCGTTAATAACGGTAAAGTATGTGTTGATGATTTGCGTTATTTCGGATATGTATTCATTGGCCCTCTAATGTTAGCGTGGATGAACTGGCTTGTGAGTAAATTGCGATTGTCTAATCCAAACAAGTTACTTTTTTTAGCCAGAGAGGGATATTATTTTTGCTCTTTATATAATCAATTACGTGATGCTTTGGGGTGGAAAGATCTGCCGCAGGGAATCTATTTTCCTACTTCGAGGAGGATGGCTACTGTTGCGGCAATAGCGACTGAAGAAGATGCTTTTCGCATGTTGGAGGAGCCATTTTCTGGGAGTAGTCAACAGCTGTTACGAGTACGGTTTGGATTAAGTGAAAACATTGAGCCAAATGATGATTTTATAGTCAACACAGATGTGGCGGCTGAGTTGCTAGTAAAAAAATATATGGTGGAAATTCTTAATAACTCTCGTGAAGAGCGAGAAGCGTATTTTTCATACATGGAAAATATTGGAATAAGCGGCGATATAACACTTGCTGTGGCTGATATTGGGATGAAGGGTACCATACAGTACAGTCTACAAAGGATTTTGAAGAAAGATATTCTAGGTTACTACATTACTGGAGTATTTGGTCAAGGAAATCCCTATGGGATGGATTCTAATACTGATGCGTTATTTCCTATACGGGAAAACGGAGAGGAGAGTTGGGTTTACCGATACTTTATTTTACTTGAGTCAGTATTTGTCGCACCCGAGGGTATGTATTTATATGCAAAGAAAGATGGTGGATTTGTTAATGCACCTCAAAAAAAGAATCAGCAAAACTATGCTGCCAAAAAGTTAGTTCATGAGGGAATAAATGGGTATTTCTCAGATTGGTTACAGGCAGGTTTGAGTATTACTGACTCTATGTGTAGCAATAAGTTGGTTGATGCTGTTTTCAGTCAAGTGATGGGTAATAGTGTTAATATAGAAGAAGGTATTAAAGCCGTGTTTTCAGTTGATGAGTGCTATAAAGCGGAGAGTGAGAAATTAATTTGGGACTAATAAGTGTTGCGTCCCGTATAGTCATAAGCTCTTCGTGGAAAGATCATCATAGGGCACCTCGAAAAACCTCATTTTACAAACCAGCATAACTATAAATCAGCGGGTTACCTGTTGATTAGAGGTGGAGTTAGGAACTTTTCGAGGTTCCTCTTCTTATGAAAAGCTTGTGGATTTCAATATTTTGCATAGGAGATTTAATACCATGAACAATAATATTTCTGATGGTCGCAAGGAAATTCGGCTTGCATCTACTGAGTCTTATTCTAGAAGACGTTTGGCTGATTTGCTTCCGTTGGCAACACCATTAGGTATTACTGTTTTGACCACCAATATATGTAATTTGAAATGTGAGTTCTGTATACAGACATCGAAGCACATGCAACGAAATGTGTACAGAAAAGACATGCCTTTGTCGCTTTTTAAAAAGATCGTGGACGATATTGGTTATTTTGACCAAAAAATTAAAGCATTTCATTTTTGTCCTAATGGAGAGCCATTAATGACGAAAGATATTTATGAAATGATAGATTATGTTAAAAAAGCAAATGTAGCAGAAAAAGTTGACATTATAACAAATGGGATTCCTTTAACTAAATCCAATTCGGAAAAGCTACTAAAGACGGGAATTGACTGGGTGCGTATTTCATTATACGGATTGAGTGATGAGGATTTTCTTAATTACACAGATACTAAAGTTAATTTTCAAAAGTATGTTGATAATTTAACTTTCTTGTATCAAATGAGAGGTAATACTCGTATTTATATAAAAATCATGGACTACATGATTAAAGACGACTCGCGCCGACAATTTTACTATGATACCTTTAGTTCAATATCAGATCACATCGGTGTTGAGAATTGTATGGATCATCATGATTCAATAAAGACGGATTTTAATACCCATATTTCTATGTTTTGTGATCAAGATAGTGCCAAGAGTGTGTGCGCTATCCCTTTTGGTAATATGTACGTAATGCCAAATGGGGACGTGATGCCTTGTGGTTTTTTGAAATATGTTATTACTAACGACATGAAGCCGATTGCAAATCTAAACGACATGTCTCTGCGCGAAATTTGGGATGGTAATAACTTAAAGTCTTTTAAGTATAAGATGTTGTCAGGGCAATCTGCGTGTGGTTTTCCTTGTAGCGAATGCAATGGCCCAACTACGGCAACTCATCCCGAAGATAATTTAGATAATGATGCAGAGCGATTAAAAAGTTTTTTTATATAAAAATTTTTCGTCATTGTTTTTGTTTATTGTTTTTTTCTGGAGATGGCAATGGTGAAGAAAAATATAAAAATTGAAAGATATTCAGATTTGTTACGCAGCGAGTTTGTTGCTTGTCATGGTGTGTACATCTATGGTGCAGGCGTTTCCGGACGTTTGATATCAGAATTTTTGTCGAGTCAGGGCGTTCGTATTTTGGGTTATCTGGACAAAAACTTTGAATTGTTGGGCGGGCTACTTGATCACAAAGTTTTCTCTCCGGATCACGTGATCAATTTGTCGGAAACTGATTTCTTGGTGGTATCTGGAAACCCGTCTACTAGACTAGATATATTACGTAATTTAGATAGTTTATCGAATTCGGCTCGGTGTGTTGATGGGTTGTCTATTTTGGAAATAGGTAAAGAAACTTTATGTGCAGAAAATGCCACTTCTTCTTCTGGAAACCGGGTCAGCTTTAAAGACTGCGCTGTATGTTATAACAGTGAGACCTCATGTCGTGGTTTTTTAGAAAAATGTAATAGTATGGGGCTGATTAAGAAACATGAAGGAGCTGTTTTTCCGTTAATTGGCTATATTCTTGGGCAAAAGTGTACTTTAAATTGTGAGCACTGCTGCGAAGGTGTGCCGTATATTACTAAGCCTAGTATTTCAGATGCAGGTTCGATTATTAGGGATATAGATTTATTATCAGAGAATGCAGCCTTTATAGGAAGGCTAGAATTTATTGGTGGTGAACCATTTCTTAATAAAGCTTTGCCTGAAGTGATTGACTATGCTTTGACTAAAAATAATATTGGTTATGTGCTCATTTTTACGAATGGCACGGTTATGCCTTCACAAGAAATAATTAATCAATTGACTCGGGAACGAGTAGTGGTTAATTTTTCGGCCTACAAAAAAACTGTTTCAAATAAGTTACAGGAAATTATTGCTAGGGTCAAAAACATACTTGATGATAATAAAGTTGATTTAACCGTTTATAATCCGGATGCGCGTAGTTGGTTTGATGGGAATTTTTTTTCGCATAGAGGCGCTAGCGAAGTCCAGTTAGAAAATTACTATCAAGAGTGCTTTATGGGAGGATGCCGCCGAGTATTTGAGGGGGTTCTTTATTTATGTCCTCATCAGTATACCGGGAGGCAACTAGGGTTATTGAAAGAAATTCAGGGGGAGCAGGTTTTTCTTAATTCATCGAATTTGCGTCAAGAACTAATTGATATTCAGCGTTTGCGTGCGCCTAGTACATGCCAATATTGCAATTTACCTTTTAATGCACAGGAAGTGTCTCCTGCAATACAGATATCCGCTAAAGCGGCAAAATATTACATTTTTAAATAGCTAGAGGTTTGTTTTTAATCGCATGTCATTAAAATGGCGGTCTCTTCATAAAAAATTCTCTGTTGTTACTTATGGCCACTTCTTTGATTTTTGGTGCCAAACTAACGATAAACTTTCCATGAATAGCTTTGCTATTCGAAATGTTTTAATTATTTTTGCGAGGTTCTTATGCGTGCTGAGATTAAGCCACGTATTAATATGGAAAATCGTACTCCTTTGCAGGAGGTTATTCCGTTGTCAACGCCATTTGTGTTGTTTGTTGATCCGGTAAATACTTGTAATTTCCAGTGTGTTTTTTGTCCTACTGGAGATCGAGATTTGATTAAGTCCACAGGGCGTTGGCAAGGCAGACTAGATTTTTCAGTTTATAAAAAAGTCATTGACGATTTAGGTGAATTCGATCAGCCATTGAAGGTGTTGCGTTTGTACAAAGATGGTGAGCCCCTATTACATACTCGCTTTGCGGACATGGTTCGTTATGCAAAGGAAAGTGGTCATGTGCAATATATTGATACCACCACGAATGGTTATTTACTAAAACCTGAAAAAGTAGGGCCAATTCTAGATTCTGGAATTGATCGTATTAATATCTCGGTGGATGGGATGTCCAGTGAGCAATATTGGGAATTTACGAAAACACGCGTGGATTTTGACCAATTTGTGGACAATATTCGCAAGCTTTACGAACGTAAAGGCCAATGCGAAATTTGTATTAAGATCCCTGGCGATATTCTAAGCCCCGAGGATAAACAGCGTTTCTTTGATGTTTTTGGTGATATGGCTGATAGGATATTTATTGAGAATTTTGCACCTTGTTGGCCTAGCTTTGATGTAGAAGAACGTACAGGAATTGAAATTACCGAAGGTATTTACGGAAATAGTATTCAAGAAATTCAGGTGTGCCCATATATTTTCTATTCGATGGCTGTTAATACAGATGGTAGTGTCAGTCTTTGTTTTTTAGATTGGGCACGAAAATTAGATATTGGTCATGTTAATAAACAATCCCTTAAAGAAATATGGAATGGCGAAGCGATGCGTCAGCATCGTATTGCCCATCTTTCTGGGGGCCGTAAAGATAATCAGACCTGTGCGGCATGTGGGCACTTGAGCCATTGCTTACCCGATAACATTGATCAATATGCTGCATCCTTATTAAAAAGTTTCTAATAATGAGAAAGGTAGGGACGATATGAGTCAGACCACAGAAAAAGATCAGTCCCCTTGTTCGCAAGGAAATAAGGAGGGCAAGGTTATCCCTAATCAATTGGCTGATCTGGCAAGTGCGCGCCCTCGTTTTGAAAGTATTTGGACGGCATTGCAAGAAGGTCGGCAAATTGCAATCAATTTTGAAGCTTCTTCAAATTGCAATTTGGCCTGCTCATTTTGTGGAATGCATAGCAATGCTACCGATTTAGATATAGGCGGGGTGGGGAAGCTTGTTCGGAAAGATAAGCATCACTTGCGCAGAGAACTGTTTGACGAATTCGTAGAGAAAATGGTCGGCCTGCCGCCTTTAAAGGTGATGTATTTTCACGGGCATGGCGAGCCGCTGCTGAATAAACGTTTGGCTGACATGATTCGTACAGTAAAGACCTTAGGCATTACCGAAAGTGTGGTAATTGTGACTAACGGTACTTTATTGACGGTAGAACGCTTCCAAGAGTTGGCCGAAGCTGGTGTAGCTGAAGTACGTGTGAGTCTGGACGTGATTACCCCCGAGGTTTACAAAAAGGTGAAGGGGGTAGATATGGCAGAGCAAGTGGTGGCAAATGTGCTTGCTTGCCTTGAGCGACTGCGTAATTCAGATATTACGATGCGCCTAACGGTTGAAACCATGCATTGGAAAGACACTAATTCACCGTTATATCAAGAGAACCAATTGATTGAGGCACGCCTCAGCGAAGAGTTTAGCCGTACCCCTAATGCAATTTTACGGTGGCGAGAAGAGTTTAATTGGTTAGAACAGATGGGGCAGGCGCCCACCGAATACCGTCGAAATCGTCCTTGTGAACAACCTTTCTTTATGTTGATGATTCATGCTGATGGAGTTGTCTCGGCGTGTTGTGCTGATTCGGCTAAGGGTTTAGTTGTTGGTGATTTACGGCAGGCGAGCCATATGCGGGACATTATGCAAGGTTCAGCGTTACGCGAGTTGAGGAAAAAAACTCTGGAAGAAGATTTTTCCACGTTGCCTCAGTGTCGAAGCTGTGATGCAAAGTCGGTAGTAGAGATAGAGTTGAGACATCGCAAGCATGAATTACTTAATTTAATTTAAAGAATAAAACCAGGGCTGAGGTGATCTATTAACAATAACAATATTCATGTGCTGCATGTCACAGCACATTTGGGAGGAGGGGTTGGGAAGGTTTTATCTAGGTTGGTGAGTACGCCTGTACATGGCGAGAATGAAATTCGCCATACCATTGCGTGTCTTGAGCAGCCTGAAAAATCTCAGTTTGTAGATCACATTTGCGCCCACGGGGGGCAGATTGTTGTTTGTCCAAGTGCCGAAGAGCTGTTCCGCCTGGCGGAAGAGGCTGACATTGTGCAATTGGAGTGGTGGCATCACCCAGTTTTGGCGGCTTGGATGGGGGCTGGGCAGTTTCCGGCGTCCCGCTGGCTTATCTGGAGCCATATCTCGGGAACATACGTACCTCATCTGCCCCGTGCATTTGTAAGCTTGCCGGGGCGTTTTCTTTTTACCTCTCCTTGTTGTTGGCAGAACCTTGCACTACTTGATTTAAGCAATGCAGAACGTGCTCGAGTAGATGTTGTATTTAGTTCAGGTGGTTTTGATGATTTACCAGAGCCTCCTGTGCGCCCATCTAAAACGTCCCTGAGTTTCGGTTATGTGGGTACGTCTAATTTAGCCAAGCTTCATCCGCAGCTTGTGGATTTTTTGGCTGCGGTTGAACAAGCCGATTTTCGTTTAGCCATGATTGGTGACACCACATCAGCCGAACTGTTGTTGCAGCAAGCACGGGAAAAACAGATTGAAGATCGCTTAGAGATTTGCGGCTATCGGAACGATGTGGTTCAGGCTTTGTTGGGCTTTGACGTTTTGGTGTATTTGCTGAATCCACAGCATTACGGCACGGCTGAAAATGCCTTACTAGAAGCTATGGCTATGGGGGTTGTGCCGATTGTGTTAGCAAATCCGGCTGAGCAGCATCTGGTTCGTCATGAGGTCACTGGTTTAGTGGTGAAGGATCCCGGCTCATTTGCGCAAGCCGTACGGCGCTTATCTGAGGATGATGAACTGCGGGCACGGCTTTCTCGTCAAGCAGCAGAAGACATACGGCAGCGCTTTGCCGCAGAAAATACTGTTCAGGCTTTAGCGAAGCATTACCACGCGCTGATGGACGAACCCAAGTCCCATGTGGATTTTCTGTCGGTGTGGGGGCAAACCCCGGCCGACTGGTTTCGGGCTGCGCAAGGGGGCGAAGCGTATCGTTTTAGAGATGATGGTTCGGTGGATACAGATACTCCAGTTCCCCATGTGCTGCTGGAGCGTACCAAAGGCTCGGTATTCCACTTCCAGAGCTTTTTTCCCGATGATGCACGTTTGGCCGCTTGGGCCAAGGCCTTGGAGAGCTGGATATGAATGCCGCACGCACCTTAAGTTTGGCGCAGGTGGCGGGGGCGGGTGCCCTACGCTTATTGGACGAAATCGCCAGTCAAGCGCCTGCGCACAGGCCAGACGTGATTAACCGCCCGGTAGTCTTGTACGGTGCGGGTAGCCTCGGGCGTTTAGCCGCCGAGGTGTTAGCGAGTTTGCAGATCCCCATTGCCTACGCTGTGGATCGCAGCCCTCCGACCGATGGCTTGCTGTTAGGGCGCATTCCGGTCAAGCACCCGGAGCAGGTTTCGGCAGTGGATCGTGCCGAATGCGCGCTATTGGTGTGCGTGGTGTTGTATCCCTATGCCCCCATCGCCCATGATTTGCAGGATATGGGCTGGCAGCATGTGTATCCCTTTTACGATGCGGTGGATGCTTATAGTCATCTGGCGCCGCTCAATAATGGCTGGTTTGCTGGACGCTTGGATGATGGCGATCAGGCGCAGATCGCCCAAGTGCTGTCTACTTGGCATGACGACCATTCCCGCGCCGCCCATCTTCAGTTTTTAGCATGGCGGGTGCTGCGCCAGGAATGGCGCTGTGACCAAGCGCCCGTGACCACCCATGACCGTTATTTCATTCCGCCAGTGCTGGCGGCGTTAGGCCCTAGCGCGGTTTTTTTAGATGGAGGGGCTTGGCATGGTGAAGTTAGCCAGCGTTTTTTAGAGAGCCAAGTGGGGCAGTGTGCCCAGATCGTTGCCATTGAGCCAGATCGGCAAAATTTTGTCGGGCTGACGGCTTGGGCAGCGGGTTTGCCGGAGCCGCTGCGCGCTCGACTGCGTCTGCTGGACTGTGCTCTTGGTGCCCAGGAGAGCGAAGAAGTCTTCGCTCAAGGTCATGGTATGACTTCCCGTTTAATGTCTCTAGGCGATGAACGCTTGGCGGTACGCACCATTGATAGCCTGAACACGCCGTTCTCGTTTATCAAGCTGCATTTGGAAGGGGGCGAGTTAGCGGCTTTGCGTGGCGCCCTGACGACTTTGCTGCAAACACGCCCAGTGTTAGCGGTGACGGTGTATCACAACCGGGATGGTCTCAGCGCTACTGCGGCGTGGTTGATGGCCCACCTGCCGGATTACCGCTTTTTGTTTCGCTTGCATGCCTGGTGTGGTACTGGGGCGGTGCTATACGCCCTGCCCAAAGAAAACCATTAATCACAACAAATTACCGATCAGGCCCGTGAGCGTGCCTTATCAAAGCAAGGAGAAAAAGCCATGGTCGCTACGCCCGCAGTCAAAAAAGTCGCTTTCGTCACCGGAGCGAGTCGCGGCATTGGCGTAGGCATCGCCCAACGCTTGGCGCAGGAGGGCTATCAAGTGGTGGTGGGCTATTGCCAGACACCGGATGGTGCGCAGCGTGTGGTAGACGAGATTCGTGCGGCGGGTGGTGAAGCCATGGCTTGCGCCATCGATGTGTGTCAGCGCGACAGCGTGAGTCGAGCCTTTGACGATGTCCGTAGCCAGTTTGGCAGCATCGACATCTTGGTGAATAACGCCGCCATCGCCCAAGAAAAGCCCTTCTTGACCATCAGCGATGATGATTGGGATCAGATGTTGGCGATTAACTTGAAGGGCGCGTTTATTTGTTCCCAATTGGCCCTGCCTGCCATGCTGGACAAGGGCTGGGGACGCATTATCAACATCACCTCCATTGGCGGCCAATGGGGGGGCATCAATCAGATTCACTACGCCTGTGCCAAGTCGGGTTTGATCGGCCTGACCCGTTCCCTAGCCAAAACCTTCAGCCACGGGGGCATTACCGTCAATGCCATTGCGCCGGGCTTGGTGGCCACGGATATGTCGGCCAATGAGTTGGATTCCAGTGCGGGCAAAGAAAAGGTCAAGGGTATTCCTGCCGGGCGCATTGGCAGCATTGCCGAAGTCGCCGCCAGCGTGGCGTTCTTAGCCAGCGACGAGGCCGCTTACATGACCGGGCAGACGCTGAACCTCAACGGTGGCATGTACTTCGGCTAGGTGGTGAGTATGAGTAAAACAGTGGTGATTATCGGTGCCGGGGCCGAGCAAGTGCCGGCCTATCTGGCGGCCAAGGCCCGTGGGCTGACGGTGGTGGGCACGGATATGAATCCCCAAGCGCCGGGCTTGGCCCATGCGGATATTGCGGTGTTGGCGTCCACCCGTGATTGTGAGCAAACCCTATCCGCACTACAGCAGGCTTTGGCCGGGCGCCCTGTGCATGGGGTGATGACCATCGCCAACGATGTGCCCTATACCGTGGCCTATGTGGCATCCCATTTGGGATTGCCCGGCATTTCCCTGGCGGCGGCCCAGTGCGTGAGCCATAAATTGCGCATGAAAGAGGCGTTTCAGCAACATCAGGTGGCCTGTCCGTGGTTTTCTACCGTGCGAGATGTGGCCCATTTGCGCGAATTATTGGCCTCGGGCGTGAGCGACTGGTTTGTCATTAAGCCTGTGGATGGGCTCGGTGCCCGTGGGGTGCTGCGCATTAACCAAGGCAGCGATGTGGACTGGGCGTATCACGAGTCCCAGCGTTGGGGCGAGAGCGGCGAATTGCTGCTGGAAGCCTTTGTGCCCGGCATGCAGTTGTCCACCGAATCCTTTTTGGTGGATGGCCGTTGCTATACCCCAGCCATCTCCGAGCGCAATTACGAATTTCTGGAGCGCTTTTCGCCTTACATCATTGAAAACGGCGGCACGATCCCGGCCCCGCTGTCGGCACAGCAATTGCGTGCCATTGACGATTTGATCGTGGCGGGTGCGGCAGCAATGGGGGTGCGAGACGGGATTGTGAAAGGGGACTTGATTATCGGGCCTGATGGTCAGCCCTTGATTGTGGAATTGGCCCTGCGTTTATCGGGTGGCTGGTTTGCCACTCACCAAATTCCCGCCGCGTCCGGGGTGGATTTAGTGGCGGCGGTCATGAGCCATGCCTTGGGCGAGCCGGTGGATGAAGCCGCGTTACGGCCTTCCCGCCAGGCGGCCACGGCGGTGCGTTACTGGTTTCCGCCCTCGGGCACGATCCAAGCCATACATGGCGAGGGTGAGCTGGCGCAGGTGGAGGGGCTGATTAGTTACGGTTTTTTCCGGGGCGTGGGCGATGTGCAGCCCGAGGTAAAAATGCACCCTGACCGCTTTGGTTTTGTGATCGTAGCTGGGGAAAATCGGGAGCAAGCCTTGGCCCGAGTGCATGATGGCTTGAGCCGTGTCACGGTGGAGGTGGCGTCATGATGTTTATTGCCGAAGTATCCAGTAACCACGCACGGGATTTGGAGCGCTGCCTGCGCTTTATTGATGTCTCGGCAGACATTGGTTGTGGTGCGGTGAAATTTCAGTTGTTCCGTTTGGAACAACTCTTTGCACCAGAAATTTTGGCCCGTTCTGCCCTGCATCGGCAGCGTAAGGCTTGGGAACTGCCCTTGGCATTTCTGGAGCCCATCGCCCAGCGTTGCCGGGAGCGGGGTATTGCTTTTTGCTGCACGCCCTTTGATGTAGAGGCCGTGGCCCAGCTCCAGCCCCATGTGGATATTCTCAAGATCGCCTCTTACGAATTGCTGTGGGACGACTTGCTGGTGGCCTGTGCCCAAACCGGCAAGCCGGTGATTTTGTCCACGGGCATGGCGACGCTGGATGAGATTCAGCATGCCGTGGCGGTGTTGCGGACTGCGGGCGCCCAACACTTGACCCTGCTGCATTGCACCTCCGCCTATCCCACGCCGTGGCAAGAAGCCAATTTAGCCGCCTTGCGTACCCTGCGCGAGGCCACGGGCTGTGCTGTGGGTTGGTCAGATCACACGGTACAGCCGGGGGTGATTCACCGGGCGATTCATCGTTGGGATGCCACCGTGGTGGAGTTCCACTTGGATTTAGACGGCCACGGCGAGGAGTTTGCGGCCGGACATTGCTGGTTGCCGGAACAGATTGGGGCGGTGATTAGCCAAGTAGGCCGAGGCCTAGAGGCCGATGGCACTGGCGACAAAACGCCGACTCCTTCTGAATTACCCGACCGGGACTGGCGGGCCGATCCCAGTGATGGCCTGCGTCCTATGAAAGCCCTGCGGGCCAATTTTGTTGGCGACGGTTTGGCCTCGTCCTAGGAAGAATCATCATGAACGTGCTGGCGGTGGTGGGCGCACGGCTGAATTCCAGCCGTTTGCCGGGCAAGCAATTATTGGATTTAGCGGGCCAGCCTTTAGTGGCCCATATTTTTCGGCGCCTGCGGGCTGTGCCGGAAGTCAGCCACATTGTTTTGGCCACCACTGGCGATGATTTCAACCGGCCCTTGGTGCACTGGGCTGAGCACGCGGGGGAGGCGGTGTTTCCGTTTGCGGGCGATGTTAATGATCTCGTGGGTCGGGTGGACGCGGTGGTACAGGCCCACGATCCTGACTATGTGTTGTATGTGTGTGGGGATTCGCCCTTGATCGAGCCCAGCACCATTTCCGCCATGGCCAAAGCCCTCGCGGCCCATGAAGAATTTGACATTATTGATTTAGCCCCGCCCGGAGAGGGCAAAAAGTACATCCACGAGGGCTTTAATCTGTACCGGCGTGCCGTGTGGCAGCGCATCGTGGCTGAAAGCCGCTCGGCGGACGATAAAGAGCATTTGGGCTCCGCCTTGAAGCGTTTTCGTGGCGAGTTCCGTGTCTTGGCCATTGACGATAATCCCGTCTTTGCCCGCCTAGAACACCGCTTGTCCGTGGATACCCCCAGTGATTACCGCTTCATGCGCGAGGTGTACACGCGTTGGTATGGCCAGCATGGGGCCGAGAGCATTGTCTCTTTGCCCTGGTTGATTGGCACCTTGGAGCGCGACCAAGAACTGCGCCAGATCAACGAAAACGTGCGGCAAAAAGCCGTGGGTGAGCATTCTCGTTCCGTGTTGTTGGTCTGCCATGCTGGGCCGAAGGTGGGGCTGGGGCATTTGATGCGTTGTTTGGCCTTGGTCAAAGAGCTGCAAGACGGTTTCTTTGCCCATGTGCGTCTCTTGATCCAAGGTGCCTTCAAAGTCGATGAGCGCTTGGCCTTGTTGCAAAGCACGGTGATTGCCGATGACGCCAGTTTGGCGGACGCCATCGGGCAGGAATATCAAACCAAGGCATTTGAGGCCGTGATTGTGGACCCCTATGCCGGGGCGGTGGATGGCGCGCTGGGCGCCCAGTTGGCGCAATTAGGGCGTCTTGGGGTACGCCGAGTGGGCATTGATAACGCCTGGCGTTTGGACAATTTGGCCCAACAGTTGGATGAGCTGTATATCCCGGCCTTCCATGTGGCGCCCGAGGTATTAGCCCGCTGCCAGGGCGTGCCCACCTACTACGGTTGGGATTATTTTTTGTTGCCAGTGGCAGCGCGCCCGGCGCCCCGTGTCCAAGCACAATCCGTGCGGGTACTGGTGCTGAC
>JACCDO010105317.1_pt1 | contig 13878 bp, 14 predicted proteins | sample 7446101 | NCBI WGS metagenome assembly JACCDO01 (sample SAMN15323440, study PRJNA562643) | freshwater metagenome | isolation source: river surface water | place: USA:Blue River Watershed | collected 2017-08-16
GTACCTGTACCATTAAGAGTAAAACCAGAACTAGTAAGTGCTCCAGTAGTAGTAGCTCCTAAAGTACTTGTTCCACTAACAGTAAGACCAGAACTAGTAAGTGCTCCAGTGGTAGTAGCTCCTAAAGTACTTGTTCCACTAACAGTAAGACCAGAACTAGTAAGTGCTCCAGTGGTAGTTGGACCTAATTTAGTAGCACCATTATTTACAGTAAGAAGAACAGGTGTTGGAGTTCCGGCTGGGGCAGAAGCAGGTCCATTAATAAGAATACCAGACTTTGAAAGAACAACAGGAGCTATAGTTCCAACTGGTGCTGATAAATTATAAATAGCGATGCCGGTACTTCTAATACCACGAGTAGTTGTAAGACCACCAGTAACTGATAAAGCGACAGGAGGTTCAGTTTGTTCAGGTTCAGCATCGCTAATAATACCAGTACCTGTAATAGTAAGAGGGCCAGTTGCGCTTGAACCAGTAACAGTAAGGCCACCATATATATTCATATTACTATTTTTATCTGCACTACCAACTTTTACATTTGCTGTATTAATATCACTAGTAGTAACAGTACCAGTTTCTTTTTCAATAAAAATACCTTTATTACCAGATGAAAATAAACTAAGATCAGAATTACTTAATATACTACCAGACATAATCATACCAGCAGTAAGATTACCAGTAAAACTTCCAGTATCACCGATTAAACTACCTGTTAATTTGATACTGGAGCTATCGCCATTAATATTAATACCAGCTTTATTATCTTTAGACATAATATCAAAGATATTGCTTTTTGTGTTAGTAATTTTAGCAGCGTCAATTGTATCAGCGATTAAAGCTCCGAATTTACCACTAGTACCAGAAACTTCACCTTGTAAATTAAAATTACCTTTAATTGATAAGTCACCTTCTAAATTAAAATAATCTGAAGTGTTTGCCATTGTTTCGGTAATTCTATTTTGTTTATTTGTTTTGTTTGATTCATTGATAAATGAATATCGTGTCATATAAATTAAGTAGAAAATATAAATAATTATATTTATTTTTATAAAAATATAATAATTTATTAAACTATTGAATCTCCATCAATACCTAAATTATAAATGTCATATGCATTTTCTTCTTTTTTATTACTATATGTTTTCTCTTCACGTTTCTTTTCAACAATAACTAGTGGAGGTGGGGACTCAGGAACAGGTTCTTCAGCAATAGCAGTAGGTTTAACTCTACCAATAACTTCTGGTAGCTCAATTTTTCTCCAGGCTTGTTTAGCTTCTTCGTCTTCTGGACTGTGAACGTGTTTATGAGCACATAAACATGTAGGACATACTCTACAAAAACTACAACCACAAGGGAAACAAAAGCATTCATAACAACATGTTTCACATTCACCAAGATCTTCATCAAATTCACCAGTTTCAATAACATTAGTAAACCAACGAATAACATCATTTGGCAGTACAGGAGACATTTCAATAAGTCTATCATATTCTTCAGCTGATTGTTTAATAAAATCTTTTGCTTTAACCCTATCATTTCTTGGTTTAGCTAATTCAATTTGTACTTTACGAGAATATTTATCCCAAGCAATACAGGCGAATTTATGTGCTTCTAATCTTTGAGCAACACCAGTATATGTAGCGATAGTAGCTAAAATACCAGCAAAAATATTAAGAGCACCAAGACCAAAAATAATTAATTCACTTTTTGGGCCAAAACTTCCAGAAGCAAAGTTACCAGTACCAGTAATAGTAGATATAATAATAACAGGAATATTAAACCAAGCATTAAGACACCAAAAACGTTTAAAAGAACGTTCGTGCATCATTTTAAAACATAATGATTTATCAGCCCATTTTTTAAGAATATCTTCTTGCTCTTTACCCCATCTATAATCAGGAATAACAAGAGTTTGAATATTATCTTTTTTTTCTTCTTCAGACATTTTATAATATATTAATATATCATATAAAATATCTTTTAACTATATTTTTATTTTCCACAATAAAATGCTTTTTCCAACTCAATACTTGATAAAAAGAATTCCATTAATTTAACATGATAATTCATAATTTCAGTAAAATCATTTTCTAAATCTTGTAAATTTTCTACTTTATCATCTTTAACCCATGTTAATATAGTATTATTTTTTTTAGCTTGATTAATATCTTCAGCCATTTTACGATAGTCCTTTAACAAAGCCATAAAATTACTTCTGTTAATTTCATCTAATTTTTTTCTTTCATCAATTCTAGACCAAATAAAACTAAGATCTTTAAGAATTTTAATTTGTCTTATTTTAAGAGAATTAGATAAATAAAAAAAAGAATTTTCAATAATTGATTTATAAAATAGGAGATCATCTTTTTTCTGGTTGCCTAATAATTTTTTAAGATTATTTTTAATTTCCCCAATAGTATTAATACCTTGTATAGCAGATTGTTCTAATTCACAATATTTATTGAATTTTTCTTCCCATTCTAATATTCTGGTATCGGAATTATCCATGTTCTTAATTAATTTAATTGAGAAAAAGTTGAAAAAACAATTATTTAATTATACTATTATTTTTTCATGCTCATTACTAATATGATATTTTATTATGATACCAAACTATACTGTGTTTCACTTGATTCCAGTACAAAAATAGGCGAATTATATGATATTATATCAGAAAAATCCGGAAAAGTAATAAATAGTAGTAATGTTTGTTACTATAACGGAAAAGAATTAGATGATAAAAAAACGTTGGATGACTATGGAATTATTCATGATTCAACAATTTATATAAGATTTTCTTTGAGAAAACATAGTTTATCACGTCCTCCAGATGTATTAGGTCATACAATTTTTAATGATTTTATTGATTGGTTGGGACGTAGATCTAAACCAACAGATTTTAATATATTTTCTCTGATGGGTTTTAATGTTGATTCAACGTCTTATAAAAAAAATATTACACAACAACTTCAACCAGACTTATTAAAGTCATTATTGGTTGCCAATCGCAGTGTTTTGGAATTACAAGATGAAATAAATATCAATATTATAATTCCAGACTATAATTTTATTGAATATAACGAAGCCATTATTACTACCGTGATAGAACAAACCACACAACTACAAATTCATAATTATCTGTCAATTGAATCAGATATGGATTTTTCACAATATTTCCCTCAATTTCAAAATCGAATTGTAAAATATCAAACACGACTAGTTGACAATCCTGATCTTCAAACTTTATTAGATCTATCGTATGAATATGATTCTGAACTCATTGATAAAATTAAAATTTCATTTTACTATGTTGGTATTAAATTTATGGATCAAAGTATTAGACGGTCAAGAGATGTTTTAGTTATTAATGGTATTGATCTCAGTAAAATCAAACATACTAATTTATATGTAAATCTTTGGATGACCGAATCAGTATATCCAATTTTTGGACATGATTTAAGAACAGTGTTTCACTATGATTTTTTTTAACAATGTATAAAACAATTTTATAAATTAACATAATAATATGGACCAACTAGTCCGAATACTGTTTTTTGAACAGGATCTAGAACTGTAAGATTGAGTGCGCCAATTAGTTTATCTGTAAGAACCTCTAGTTTACCCCCATTAGTATACCATACATCTCTAGTAAGACGAATTCTACCCATAGGTGTGTATAAATACAAAGGATATCCATAATAATATTCAAGTACAACAGAATCAACAGTAAAGTGATGAGTGTTAATTTCAGCAGAAGCAAAATCTCCATATGTAGTCATGTGGAAATCATCACTAACAAGAGAATCAATAGTAGATTTAATAATAGTAAAAATATTATTAAACTTACAGGTATCTTTATTTGAGACTTTAATTTGACCTGACATACAAGTTATTAAAATATTGATAGTAAAAAAAAATTTCAATTTTTAATGTTGTATATTAATGTGATAGTTAAAATCCATTAAATTATTAGAGTTATGGTTAACTTCAATATATATATCATTATTTAAAAAAGTGGTTGTGCTTAAATTATGGTCAATAACATCTTTAACAATAATTGGTTTTTCAGGGTTATTAGCATCGAGAACAGTTAGTTTATATTTTTCGATCATATTATATTGTATGTTATCTTCAGAACAAATAAGATTTCCTTGGTTACATTTTTTAATGCGTCTAATAACATTGACTTGATTGAATTTATCTTTTAATAATAATTCAAAAATATATGTTTGAGAGTCAATTTCGTTGTTTTTGTAGGTGTATTTAGAAATTTCTGACTTTTTCTTTTGACTATTATAATTAATCTCGTAATTATAATTCATATCTTAATAATAAGTATATATTTTTATTTTCCAAAATTTGACTTTACAAGCTATATTAAAAATTAATTTGGGGGTGAAGCAAAAATCTTACCAGAATCCAAACCAGTATAAAAACATGAACACATTGTATAACCATTATCATTTTTTGTAAATTCAATATATATATTTTCACTACGTTGGGATGATGATGATTCATTTTGGTTTATTTCACCTTCTAATTCATAAACAGAATGTAATTCTGAAGGAACAATACTGACAGATGCTTTATAATTTTTAATATCACATAAAGCAATTTTGTGATTGAGTTTAATTAAATGAGAGTATTTGGTTTCTTCAATATTTCTAAAATATTTTTTACCAATAGATTCGCCATTTATAATTAATTCAAATAAATATCGAGGTATACCATCATCATAATTTCCAAAACCAAGAGAACTTTTAGTATATTTAATAGGAATAGGTTGTGTTTTTGTATCTAAACTATCAACAGTATCTGACATTATTATAATAATAAATATTATTTTTTTAAGTGAAAAATTGTATTTATCATAAAAAACTATCTTAAAAATTTTAAAAAATATTTTTTCACTCATTTGATAAATGAATAGTAATTGTTTGTCATGTCATTTAATAGGTCTTAATCCATATGTTAAGAAAGAATTTGTATCACAACTTAATAATAAAACATTTAATGTTATTGATTTAGATTATATTAATCAAGAAATTTTAAAAAAACCAGAACTAGATAAAATGTATAGACAATATCAAAAACTAAAAGAGGATAAAAATGATAAATTTAAAGAAGTTGATAAAAAAATGAGTCAATTCTGGGAAACCAATTTTATTAGTATAATCGAAAGTAAAGTTAATGATAAAAAAATGAATATACTTATAGGACAAAATAATCATTATAAAAGTCTTGCTAAAAGAGTTAACATTGATTGTACCAATAAATTTATTGTTAAAGCAGATATTGATAATGAAGTAAAATCATGGATAAGATATAATTTAGATACATATAAAGAAGAAATAATTAATGGTAGATTTCCATTAGATTATATAAATTATGAATACTTAGTAAAAAAACGTCAGTCAATTGAAACAACTTATAAAAAAATTGGTTATATTGAAAAAAGTTTGGATCAAATTAAATCAATTATTCAACTTGTTGAAAAATCACAATCTGGTGATGAAATATGGGTAAGTATGAAAGAACCATATAATGTAGGCTCTTTAATACATCCTAAACAAAATGATAAAATATATGGTTATACTGATCCAAATATAGCATTATTAGGGTCAATAAATTTTTTAAATAATGAAGTAAAAAGAAATTATAACGGTAGTGAAATAACATTAAAAGAATTAAAACCATCAGGTATGAAAAAATTAAATACAAGACGATTTTTATATTTGGTTGATTCAAAAACATTTATACCTCATGAATCTGGTCATGGTAAAAAATTTTTCTCCCAAGTTCCTACTAAAATTTTAGCAAAACAAAAAATAGATAATGTTTTGGATTATTTTAATTCAAATGATGAAGAATAAAGTGTGTTAATATATAAAAAAAAGTCATATATTATTTTATATATTAAATGGATTCTCAAAATGTAAACGTTGTAAAGAAAGACTATTTTATTGACAAAATTCAAATGGAAACTAATATTGAATTTGAATGTTTAGTAATAAAACCTGGTTCTATTTCACATGTTCCATGGATTGACCCAACATATGCATTTAAATTAATTGAACTTGGATTATGTGAAACTATTAAATTAAATGGTGATAATTTTTTAGAAGAAGTTGCTAAACATTTAAAAATAGATTCATATAATATACCTAATTTAACAGTTAAGAATGAAATTGTAGGTGAAGAACCATATTATCTTTATGAATTATTATATGTTGATTTAGAAAAAGAAACAGCACTTCATACAGATGAAAATTTAAATGAATTAGCTAGTTTGATTAATGTTAATGAAGATAAAATTTATTCTCATGCTATTCTTTTTAGAAATCATTTACCCTCACTAACTGATTCAATGAATTTATGTTCCGTAACTAAAAATGATTTAGGTAGAATGTTACATGAACGTGTTCATACAAAAATAGTTAAGTGGGATGAAAACTGGTCTGAAGAACATGTAATAGGTGATTTAAATGTTTACGCTGAATGTTTTTTTGATTCTGAACCTAAAAAATTAGAAATACCATTTTTAATGCATAACATTAATATTTGGTATACTGAATCAATTGACGATGGTACAAATAAAGTTTGTGGAGATATTATAAAATCCCCAATTGATAAATGTATTTGGTTTAGTATGAAATCTGATGAATATAGAGGTAATATATCATTAGACGAAGTAAATAAAATAATATTCTTATCAAAAATATTATTAAATTATCAAACACCAGCTGAATATAATGAAGAAAAAACAGATTACTTGGGTAGAAAAATAGTTCAAAACAAATATAAAGTTCTAGATCATATGTTTGACAAATATAATAAAAACGAAATTTAATAAATATGTAAGAAATAAAATCTTTTTATATAATAATGGAAGAATTTGACTTAAATTTCGATAATGATATTGGAACTTCTGTTTCTAAAATTAAAGAAATGCAAAATAGACCGGATCATAATATTAGTGAAAATGAATCTGAAATTGATTATGAAACCATAATTGAAAATCTTAATAATTCAGACCAAAATAATTACAGAGATCCAAGACCATTACCATCATATGAACCAGATATTGAAGTTCCACTTAATAATAGAGTTCAAAAAAGAACTGTTGAAAATTTTAATTCATGTAAATCATGTAATAATAATATTAAAAATAATAAAAATGATTTGATGAAAAATTATTTTACAAATAGTGTTAATAATGTTAATTTAAATGAACCATTACCTGCTAACTTTTCTAAACAAATGTTAAAAAAAGATACTGATCCTATTAAAACTGTACAAGTTTTACCACAATATAATAAAGAAGATAAAAATAAAGAACCTGTACAATCAACACAAACTGAATTAAACAATCAAGACACTTCCATTATTAATTCTCAAATACGTGATATATTTTTTTACGTATTATTATTTATGTTGCTAAATAATAAATTTATAATTGAATTTATTTATGATAGAGTACCATATATGAAAAAATATGATAGTCCTTATCCAAATTTAATTTTAAGAAGTTTAATTTTTGGAGGTTTAATTTATTTGATAAAGCGTATGGATTTTATGTTATAAACAAATTATAATAAATTAGCATATTTTTCATAAAGTGATTCAATTATCTTATTTAAAAAATTTTCTAAATTATCATAATCAGTTTCTGTAATTAATAAGGTTTTATTGAAAAATTTTGAAAAATATTCTGATATTTTATTATTTAATTTAGATTCAATATTTATACGATGAATAAATATTCTATATAAATCTTCAATATAGTTATTTGATATTTCAATTAGATTATGTCGTTGAACATAACGAACAAAATGACATATTTCAATAGTTGGACTATTGTATTTTATATCTATATCACTAATATTATGATTATATAGTTTTACTTCGGATTCATATTTAATAATTTCTTTTTTATGTTTTTTAATTCTTTGTGGACACAATTCAATTCTACAATCAACAGGAACTAAATTATATTTTGTTGGTTTATTGATTTTTATATTAATATATTTATAATAAATTATTGTAGGTTTTTCTGTATTTATTTGTATACGAATTTGATTTAATTCATTAATTTCATTTATAATTTCTGGAATTGTTATAAATTTTTGTAAATAAGTAGTTTTATCAAAATTTTTGATAAAACTAGTTAAATAATTTTTACAATCTTTCACTGAACAGATTGGATCTTTTCTTTCTAAAGATGAATTTTGATAAGACTGTAATTCATCTTCTAATAATTTAATTTGCCAATCTTCTAATATTGGTTTAGAATATGAACCACCTCTCACATTATCAATACCATACATTTTCATATATTTTTTAGTTAGAATATCTTCTTCTAAATTATTGTCTGTTTCATAAAATTCTACTAAAATTATTGGTTTATAATATTTAATCCATTCATTTTCGGATAAAGATTCATTTTTTCCAATATTAAAATTATTTTCCAAAAATTGAATATTTGGATTTTGTGTAGTTTTTCCAATATAAAATTTATTATTAGTACATTCTAGTGCGTAAATAAACATTGTTATAGTTAATTCTAATTAGAATTAAGAATATTTTAATCAATTTTTCAATTGTAAATTTTAATTAAAACTAAAATAAATAATATTTGTTCATTTTTCTCGTAATATGTGGATGGTATTCTATTATATGATTCCAATCTTTTTTATTTAAAGGTTCAAAATCTTTTCTATATTTTAAATACACAATATTCGGTATTCGAGCTTTAGAGTCATATAAACTTCTATATAAATTCATATGATATGATAATTCATACGATGTATTAACATTAATATAATAAGTCGTATAATTATATTTAGTTGCTATATTTATTAAATCTTGTCTTGATTTATTTGATGGATAAAGTCCTTCTACTACAACTGATTTATTTTTTTCCATTATTTCAATAAGCTTTTTATTAAAATTATTTTTATATTCATCTCTAGACACATGATCAAATCCAATAAATTTTTTAGCTAAATGAGATTTACCAGATCCTGGATACCCCGAAATGATGACCATAGTTTTAGGTTGGGATTTAATGTCAATTTTAGTATTTCTCGAAGTATTATCTAAAGTATAACCAGTTAAGTTAAGTTGATGTTTTGTTGTATCATTAAGAAAAAATTGTTCTGGAGTATAAAATTTAAATTTAAGATTATAAGCTAATTTATAATCAGTGTCACCTTTATCAGTTGATCTACCAGCAAAATCTCCCACATAAAAAGAATTTTTAATGTCAACATTAATTTTTTCTTTTTTAATTAGATAATTAAACATACCAATTCTAGGTTTTCTATTTATATCATCTTCTAAAGCAGCAATAAAAATAAAATTAAATCCTAAAAATTTTCTTATATTATGAATTTTATCTTGAAAATCTTCTACAGAAACAAATTTAGGTTTTCCCAATCCTTTTTGATTAGAGAAAATAACAATAAGAGTATCGGGATCTTTTGATAGTGTTGTCATAATAGTTTTTACTGCTGGATGCCAAATAATCCAATCATTTTTGTCTTTAGGAAAAACTAGACCAGATTTAGTTTTAATAAGAGTACCATCTAAATCAAAACTAGCTAACTTATATTCTTTATTTATTTTAATATTGGTATAATAATTTATGTATATTAGACTACTCATTTAACTATATTATCTATTACAATTTTTACATTTAATAAATCAATATTTATTAAATTAAAAAAATACTATAAAAAAATGTCCACCTTATTTTTTTATTTTTTTATTAAAGAAGTAAAAAAATATTTTGTTCCCTTAATGTATATGTCAATTACTGAGCTTGATAAACGTGGTTATGTTATTATTAAAAATCCTTTAACACAACAACAATTAAATAATGGATTATCATCAGTAAAAGTAGTTGGTAATAAATCACAAATAGATTATACAATATTAACAAATTTTATTGATAATGATTTTATACCAAAAATAAATGAAAAATTAAACTGGAAAGCAATCTATATGAAATATAGATTTAGTAATCATCAAAATGCAAAAGATGCCTCGACTTTTCATGGTGATGTATATAATTTTGTTGACGACAATATAATGGAAATTTATACTGGATTAATATATTTTGATGAGGCTGTTTTAGAAGTAATACCAGGATCACATCTTAAAAATGATTTATCTTCTAATTGTCAATTTAATAATAAAATAAGCTTAAAAATTAGTGCTGGTGATATGTTAGTATTTCATGCTAATTTACATCATAGAGGTGTATTTTATGAATCAACAAATAAAAACAGAAGAATATTACAAGTATTTGATATATTTCCAAATGAAGAATTATATAATAAAAATCAACCAAAATTATTAAGTGTAATAACTGGTAATTCAGGTTTAATAGATAGTTTTACATCATTATCAGAAGTCATAAGTAAAATTAAGTTTATAAATGATATAATCAACTATGTTAGTTATATGTTAATGAATAATAACATACAATATTCAATTGTATTCTCTGACATTTCATCTGATAAAAAAACAGGTCGTTATGTTGGTTATGTACCAGGTAAAATTGATGTTGTTAAAAAGAATACATTACAAGATTGGAATATTAACATAATTACACGCGATCAAGAATCAGTAGAACCAGATAGAACTGGACAAAAAATAATACTTATTTTGATTTTGATGTATATAATTATAAAACTTAAACAAAAAAATGTAGTTAATAATATTACATGAAAAAAATATTAAAACCAGTAGATTTTATGATAATTGGTTCTAGTATCATGAATAGATGGCCTAATCCAATATTTGATAATTATATAAATTTAAGTGTTTCAGGATTTAAGACACATAATATTATTAATAAAAGATATTTATATTTTATCTCTAAATTTTCTCCAAAATATATTATTTATTATTGTGGATCAAATGATATTAATAAAAATATATCAGTTGAAGTTATAATAAAAAATATCATAAAGTTTATTAAGTTTATTTATACTTATTATGATCCCGTACCAAAAATAATATTTTTATCACTCCTTGTTAGTCCTCAAAAGATTTCAAAAAATTTACAAAATCAAGTTATGTTACTTAATCAGTTAATTCAAATTATATGTTTAAAATTTAAAAATATGATATATGTTGATATTAATGATATTATTAATCATAACGATTATTTGGATGACAAAAACCACCTAAAATTAACTGGATATGATAAAATTAATAAAAAAATGTATGATATATTTTTTAAAAACAAAAGTTAAAATAATTAAAAATTCTAACTTTTTTCTCCAAGAATTTTTTCAAGTTAAATAATTTTGAAAAAATATTTGTTTTTTAAATTTTACTAAAAATTTAATTTTTTTTGCTTACCATTGAATTTAATGATACGGATAAAATAGCAACAATACCACATAAGGTAGAACCCCATAAAGTATCAATCATTGCTACTTTTGAATCATATTTAACAAGTGTAGCACTATTTGTACCGTTGTAAACACCATAAACAACTAAACCATAAACAAGACCAAGAAGGCCAGTAACCATTGTGCTTACTTCATTAGAAGTAGAAGGTTCAACAACAAACATAGTTAAACCAATAGCAATTAATAAGTAGGTAAATGTTCCAATAATATATGTCATATATGTTGTTTTGTATTCTTCACCTGCATTAATTTTTTCGAATAGTGTAGTATACATTTTTTTGTTAATGAACATAATGACAGGAAGATCTAATAACACTAATAAGAATAATACAATACCAAGTATTTTAACGTTAATCATATAAATAATAATAGAAAAAATTGATTTTTAATTAAATATAAAGTATTTTTTAATAAATATAATGAACTTTAATAAAACTGAACAACAAATTCAATCATACTGGACTCAACAAGATATTAAAACTAAACTAAATAATAGTCGTTTATCAAACCCACAATGGGAATTTCTTGATGGCCCTCCATTTGTCAATGGAGTCCCACATCACGGTCATTTATTAGTGTCTTCAATTAAAGATACAATGGCACGCTATATGAGTCAAAAAGGTTATCAAATTGGTTATCAAATTGGTTTCGATTGTCATGGACTTCCGCTTGAACAAGAAGCTGAAAAGAAAGTAGGTAAAGTATCTCCAAATGATTCAGTTGAAAAACTAACAGAATTTAATGATGAATGTAGACGTATTATTTCCTCATGCTCAGAAATTTGGTATGAAACTTTAGGACGTATGGGTAGACAATTTGATAAATCACGTACATATTACACATCAAATACATCATTCATGGAATCACTTTGGTGGGCCTTTAAAAAGCTATATGATGAAGGACTAATTTATAGATCAAAGAAAGTAATGGCATATTCACCAAAATGCGAAACCCCATTATCTAATTTTGAAGCAACATCTAATTATCAAGAAAGAACTGATACATCTGTTTATGTTAAATTTAAAACAGAAGATAATACATATTTAATGATTTGGACAACAACCCCATGGTCTCTTTTCGCAAACCAAGGTATTTGTGTAAATCCTGATCTTGAATATTCACTAGTAAATTTTGGTGAAGAAAAAATTTGGATTGGTAAAGACTTTGTTGAGAAAATTTTTGGTACAGATTCTGAATCTTATCAAATTGAAAAAACTGTTTTTGGAAAAGATCTTGTTAATATTAAATATGAACCTATTTTTAAATTAGATAATTATACTGATTATAAAGTGTATGCTGATTCATATGTTCAAAATACAACAGGAACAGGTCTTGTCCATTTAGCACCATTATTTGGTGAAGATGATATGAGAGTAATGAAACTAAATGGATATGTAGATTCAGAATTACCAGAATATTTGATTGATTCACAATGTAGATTTACATTTGATCATGTTATTAATGGTAAAAATATTAGAGAACAGTTTGTTATGGATACGTCAGTTGATATTGTTATCCATTTGAAACTATCTGGTCAAGCTTATAAATCAGAAAAAATTAAACATCCCTATCCTTATTGTTGGAGAACTGATTATCCACTTATTTATTTGGCTACTGATGCCTGGTTTATGAATGTACAACGTATTATTCCAGAACTAATTGAAAATAATAAACAAATTAAATGGTCTCCTGCATATGTAGGTACAGAAAGATTTGCTAACTGGATTAAAGGGTCACCCGATTGGTGTTTATCTCGTAATCGTGTATGGGGAACACCTATTCCTATCTGGACTAATGAAGTTGGCGATATGATTTGTATTGGTAATATTAATGAATTATCACAACTTACTGGAAAACAATATGATGATATTCATCTTGATAAATTAGGAAATGTAGAGTTTATTAAAAATGGGATGCTTTATAAAAGAACTTTTGGTGTATTAGACTGTTGGTTTGAGTCTGGAATGGCAGGTCTATGTAGATTTGGTTATCCAGAATGCCAAACAAAATCATATCCAGTTGATTTTATTGCTGAATCAATTGATCAAACACGTGGTTGGTTTTATACACTTAATGTTCTATCAACAGCTCTTAACCATAAACCAGCATTCAAACAAGTTATTGTTAGTGGACTTATTTTGGCTGCTGATGGTAAGAAAATGTCTAAACGTCTGGGTAATTATACATCACCTACTGATCTAATTACTCAATATGGTGCTGATGTATTCAGACTTTATATGATTGGATCACCAGCAGCTAAAGCAGAATCATTCTGTTTTAAGGATTCAGATCTTGGTGATATTACCAGAAAAATTATTCCATATTACAATGCTCACCTAATGTTAAGAGAATGTTTAATTAATGCTGAAACAACTTTTGGTGATACTAATTGGATTATGTCACATGAATCAACAAATAATCTTGATATTTGGATCAGACACAAGTTTATTGA
>JACCDO011894753.1_pt1 | contig 13878 bp, 14 predicted proteins | sample 7446101 | NCBI WGS metagenome assembly JACCDO01 (sample SAMN15323440, study PRJNA562643) | freshwater metagenome | isolation source: river surface water | place: USA:Blue River Watershed | collected 2017-08-16
ACCAGCGTATGATGGCGGAGTGTATCCTCGTCTCGCGCCTCTGTAATCGCAAGCCGGCCCTGAAATGGCCACGAGTCCCCCCAGAAACACATACCGATGCGTGGGTGTCATCCATCTTTGACAAAGTACCCGATTCACCCCTGGTGCGCCGTGTATGGGCGCAGGGCCTGGACGCGCGAATCGCCTTGCGCGCCGGCAATGAGTTTGTGGCAGCGGTGAATGCCGGTTCCACGGAAAAGGCGCTCTTCTTCGTCAAATGGCTACTGGAAGAGGAGGCACATGTACGGAAGTCCATGAAGTCGTTCCTGTGTGCGCAGGGTCGCGGGCCGTCCACTCTCAAAGAGCGACAGCGGAAGTCGGTAGGCATGTATATACTTGCCATCGCGGCTGAAATCTATAGGGATATTGCCGCACGTGGGAAGATAAAGATGGGCGAGGAGTTCCAGGCACTCATGCAGCTCTACGCCACGCCAGATAAGCGCCTGTCGGCCAAACGTCGCAATGACATCCTCATCCTTATAGTGCAAATCTTGTGCGAAGTCCCACGCATGGCCGTCCCCTCGGCGCCCGTGCTGGTTGCCGACCAGGCGGGCCTATTGCGTGCTTTAAATCATAGTGAGACCTTTTTCCGTGAGGTACTGGTCTATGACGCCCCGCCGGCATCTATTCAGAAGGAGCTGAAGAAAAAGAAGGTGGTAAAGGGGGAGAAGGTGTTGACGGCGAAGGAAAAGAAGGAGCTGAAGATGAAGGAACAAATGGAAGCCATGGACTCCATGGTTTCACAGTTGTATGGATTAGGGCCGTAGGGTCAGGTTCGTAGAACCGCAGCATATTAGGGCTGTAAGGGTCATTAACTATAGTGTATATTCTAAGAGTAAGCACTATAGGGATATGGATAATTCTGTCTCTCAGAAAAAATTGAACCGACCGACGCCGCCATTTTTAGATACGTAATTAAAAGAGAGAGACGTGTAGTATTAAGAAAACTACAAAAATGGAGTTTATCATCATCTTTGAGCAGAACCACAAGGAAGATGAACACCTGATTCATTATTGTCAATGGACGGGCAATGAAGCCGAGCTGGAGAAACTTTTCGAGGTACTGGAAAATGCAGATTATGAAGAACTTCTTGGCGGAGATTATAGTAGTTTCTGGTACTCATCCGTAAAAATTCCGGAATCGGCAGTTGACATTCATATGAAAATTGAGTATCCCTTCTATAAACACACTGGAACGTTCGTGTGTCCTAGTTTTCGTGAAGACCCCTATAAAGCCGCAAAGGACCTTCACCGGTTTTATGCTGGAAGAATTGAAGATTACTTTAAAACGGAATAATGGAGAACGGTAAAGGTAATGTAGGAAGAGGATACACTATAGGAATAGTTCTTTTTTTGACTCTATTCCATAAGCGACCCATGGCCGGATGCGATGTATACGGCATTGGTGTAGCCGAGTTCATGGAGTTTGTCCGTGGCGGCACGGGCGCGAGGTCCGTTATTACAGTAAACGAGAATACGGGTGGACTTGTTGGGAAAAAGCTCGGGCATTTTCTTGGTGAGGTCGGCGCTCGGCAAGTGGAGAGAGCCAGGGTAGTAGCCGAGGGTCTCGCGTTCCAGGGCCGTACGGACATCCAGGACAATGTCAAACTGTTTTTCACGCAGGAGTTTTTTGGCTGTGGCTGCGGAAATCCGGTATTGTGAACCCATGACATAAGTGTAGAGTTGGTAGAGGAGAAATATGATGAGAATAACAAGTGCTATAATGAGGGGAGTCTTCATTTCTATTTTGGGGTTGTAAAATCAACATGGGTATGTATGAGTTGGGGGATGCACTATAGGAATGTTGAGGGTAGATGGTAAAGATAACATGGGTATGTAAAATTGACATGGGTTTCCTCCAACATGGGATGTATAACATCGGTCCCCCCAAGTCCAAGCCGAAATGACATATCCTCCCCTCGTCTATGCCGCCGGCGTCGGTCTAACATACATCGCCTCCAGACATGTCTTCGGACCCCATGTACCCCAACTCCATCATATTCACGATGCCCTCTTCTCCCTCGCCATTTCCTATAGTGCAATCCTGGATGTTGAATCGTGGGCCGCCTCTGGGGTAAGTCTGGATGTATACCGTGGTGAAACCCGTATTTCTGTCCGACCCTTTCACCTTATAATTCCCACGCTCTTCACCGTGTACGCGCTCTATAAACTTGCATGGGAACGGGCGCTCGTCCATCCGTATGACCGGCTGAAGTACATTATAGGGTTGACGGCGGTGGTGGGGTTTAATGTATCCGCTGCTGATGAATCGGCATTGGCCCTTCTGTTGTATACGGCCTACGGACATATTCATATCTTTGACTCCGTGAATCGCTATAGCCAGGCTGTGGGCGTCATTGAAACATACACATATTTGCGATTCCGCGCACATATGTATATGTGGTTTCTCCTTCCCATTGTTTGGGGACATTGTTTGGTGGCTGTGCTGGTCTATGCTCTCAACGGATATGTATGTACGCTCTTTGTTGGGTATGTACTCTATGTCATGTTTGAAACCTATGTTGCCGTGCTTGACTACGGCTACAATCGCGCACTCCTGCGGATTGATGACCGGCGACGGGTTGAAAATCTCCTATAGTGTTTTGCTGTGGGATTGCACTGTAGGAATGAGTGTCTGTCTAGGCGCTTTCTGCTAATTAGGCGCCTTCGGCTAGCCCTGCGGCCCCAGCAATCAGCAATGACCCCAGGGCGGCAATACTGTTGATTTTTTCGGGTGTAAAGAGGAGCTGGAACACATAGGCTGCGACGACACCGATGACGGAAAGGATGCTGAATACGGCGGTACTAAGTTTGGGAATGGCGTAGAAACGGAGCGCGTAGCCGACGAAGCCAATACAGGCGTTGAAGAGAATCAGGGGCAGCCAACCGTCGGTCAGGGAGACATCACTATAGGAATTATTCCAGAGACCGTAGCCGGCAATGGCTGCGGCGGCGAGTGGGTAGAGTTGGAGCATGGAAAGAAAGGGGCTGGGGGAGGCGGGGGTTTTTACAATGAGGAAGATGAGGGTCTCCGTGATGGCGGAGCCAAGGGCAAGGGCAACGCCGAGGGCGGTATTTTTGGTTTGTGTTTGTGTTTCCGCTTTTGAGCCAGATGCATCCTCAAAGGTTTCAATCGCGGAGTTTTTGGCGACCATGTATGTACCGACAAAAGCGGTGGCTAAGAGGACAACAGAACGGAGGCTTACGCTTTCCCCAAGAAAGAGCCAGCCGGCAAGCATGTTCCAGAAAGGGTATGTATAGAAGAGTGCAAGGGCATTGCCAGCGGGCAGGAGTTTATAGGATGCGTAGCTGACCCCAATGTGGATCAAATTGATTACACTATAGAGAATGGTTTCATGAATGGAACTGAATGCACGGCCGACGTCGGCGGTGGAGGCAAAGATGTAGGCAAGGACGGCGTACGTAATGGTACGGCCTGTGACTTGGGTCGTGAGGTTGGTGGGGACGTTTTTGAGGAGAATGGGATACATGGCAAGGGCCGTTTCCGCGATGACAGTAATGGCTGCTGGACTCGTACTGAGACCGTTCATTTAATAGAGGGATGGAGAAAAAATGGGGTTTTCACTATAGGGTATGGAGTCTTGTGGATGGAAGGAGTTTTTCCGAGGAGGGGAGCGGCAGTTGATGGCCTATTATGAGGCGGCGGAGACTTATAGCTCCGTGTCCTTGCACTTCGTTGACGTGGTGGAGCGGACGGTGTTGGCGGGTGCACAGTTGGAGAAGCTGACTCCCGTGGTGGGGGGATTTGGGGGAAAGCGGGCGGCGGCGGATGCATGTGCCGGTCATACGGCGTACAGGATTTTCTTTGAGCTGTTCTTTGGGATTTATGCGGATATGGACTTCGTAGAGGGGTTGGTGGAGGAGCTGCGGCTGATTCCAGAGTACCAGAAGGCATTCAAGGACCGTGCCTTTTATGTGTTGCGCTATAGGGATTTGTTGCGGATTGTGGATTATGTGCGGCGGGCCAGGGAGTATGTTCCGCTGTACGAGAAGGAGTTGCCGCGGTCTATGGCCGAAGTTCTTCGGCTGCGGACACTGACCCTGGACCCGCATTTTGTGCGGTGTGATGGGGTTGCGGCGGAGGGACTTGTGCGGTCGTCGGTGAGTGTGCTGGCGCATATATCTGTGGACGAGCCGCGGGGGATAGAGATGCCTTTAAGTAGTCGGCGGGCGCGGACGCTATTGCCTGTGGACCCATTCTTGTTGGATGACCTGGTGGAAATACGGTCGTGGCTGAACCATAAGCGATATGCCTTCATTCGTGCCTTGACGCGGGTGAGTCGCAAGGTCGTGCGGCGGATTCAAACAGGGAAACTGCGGGCGGTGTATGCGCTCACGCGACGACGGGCGCTGCCTTCTGCAGAAGAACAAAAGAGCCTTGCCTTAGTGGAACACTATAGGGAATTGGCGGATGAAAGGCGGGCGGTGGAAGGCGGCGGTTATGCTGGCGTTAGTCCCTGGAAAAAATTGAACCGCGTCGTGCCGTGGTCTGAGGGTATCACGGAGAAACGAACGCCGGCACCGACGCTTGAAATCATTGAAGATGGACGCGAAGATGAACATTGTCAAGGAGATTCTGGCCCGCGCGGCGGAGGAGATTCAGGCGGAATTGGGTCTGGAGAAGGACATTCAGACCGACATTCTGATTGCGTCGCTGAAGGAGAGCCATGCGGTGGAGACGGCGGCGCTGAAGGAGAAAATCGGCGCGCTTGAGCTGGAGTGGAATCTGAGCCTGGGAAAATACGACGCGCTGTTGAAGGAGTATGCGAAACTGGAGACGCTCCATAATCAGACGGTGATGGCCTCCAAACAGACGGAGCAGAACTTCAAGGACACGCTCGCCTTCTTCCAGCAGTCGCTCAGCAACGCGAACAACATCAATATGCAGGCGTGTACGCAGCTGAGTGTGTATAAGCAGAAGGTGGGACTGTTGGAGGGGAAGCTGGCGCAGGCGTATGCGGTCGTGCAACAGGCACACGCACAGAAGGCGCAGGTGCAGCAGGTGCAGCAGGTGCAGCAGGTGCCGCAAGCGCAAGTACAGATGGCACCCGTCCAGAGTCCGGTCTCTGATGAGTCCTTCATCAAAGCCCAGCAGGAGTTGATGGCGCGGGTTGGTGCGATGCTGAAGGCGGCAGGCCAGGAGAAGTAAACCGCCCACACACACCAACCTAAATAAGAGTCAATCCCTATAGTGAAGTTCTATGGAAAGCACTATAGGTGTGCGATTATCCGACGGTCTTGGGAATCGTCTCTTTCAACTTGCCGCTCTTCTTGGGTACGCGGAGCGCTGGGGGAAGAAGCCGACGCTTTTTCCGTCGCAAATCCATGTATGTAGCCACGTTGATTCCATGAAAGCACATCAGCTTTTTCCAGAGTTGAAGTTAACATGGGATGTTAGCGGATGGACTTCTGTTGTCGAACAGGCGGAAGATTATGCAACCTACAAACCGTTTCCAGAACCAACATCCCATGTACGACCGATTCTTTTGAAAGGTTTTTTCCAGACCGAGAAATATTTCCCAATGCAGGGGGTGAAGCTCTCTTTTGAGTCCGTCCTGGGGGAACATCGGATGTCAAACCTGAGACAGCACTACCTACATTTATGTAGGATGCCACATAGTGGCAGCAGGAATGAGAATGGCGCAACTTGGTGGATTCACATCAGGCTCGGTGATTACATGGTCCTTCCTCATTATGACATAGGGTTGACGACTTACTTGAAGGCCGTCGTGCCTCGCATCCCAGCCGACGCACGAGTCATTCTCTATAGTGATAGCCCTGGGCCGGCGTTAGAGCTTGTTAAAGAGATTGCCCCATGTCTGGATGTTGTTCTTGCATCTGACTTGACCTCAATTGAAACACTCTATTGTATGAGCTTGGCCTCTGGGGGATGTGTATGTACCAATAGCACGTTCAGTTGGTGGGGTGCCTATGTATCGGCGGCACGTAGCCTAGGGGCGCCCATTTATTTCCCAGGTCGGTGGAATAGACTACCCTATAGTTGTGCCGATGTATATCCGTGTTGGGCCATAAAAGTGGATTATTAAGGCCCTGAGGGGCATAAGGGTAGATTATTAAGCCTTTTCTGTGGATTAGCGCGGCAGTGGAGTTTCTGTGGCGGTATAAACAGTCCGCGTTAAAATTGAATATACAGCCGGCGGGCGGAATCAGTAGCTGAATCAAAGAGTCTCTCTTTCAAAGAAGAAAATGCGTGGAACTCGTGTGTATGGATGTATTGTCTTTTCGTCGCGTGGACGAATCCTTATAGTGCAAGGACGGGAAACCGGTAAATGGTCGTTTCCCAAGGGACATAAGAGTTCTGCGAAGGAGCAGCCGTTGGATTGCGCGCAGCGCGAAACATGGGAGGAAACCGGTATTCAGGTGGGGAACGACTATTTGGAGGTGTTGCAGTTGGCGGCGGGAAAATACTTCGTCTATAAGTTGGACGCCGAACCGGTACTACAGACGCACGACCAGGAGGAAATTATGGATATGCGGTGGGTGGAGCTGGGAGATTTGGAGGGGTTCAATAATAATTGCGACATTCGGTCCTATATTATGCGCGGCCACTTGGTTCGTCATAAGGAGGAGCTATTGCGCCAGCTGTTGATGTGTAAAAAGGATACGGTGTTTGAAAAGGAAAAGATTGTGGAAATGGACCAGGACATTAGTGGGGTGTGTAATCTTGAGGAATCATTCCAGAGCATGAATCTTGTTGTAATTCAATAAGCTTGCACTATAGGGATGTGTTGGGCATTGGAAAAATTGATTTTTCCGATTTTTTGGTTGGGGGAGGGTACAACTTGTAGGTCGTATCTTTCGTGGGAAAAATGTGGCATCGGAAGATTGAAATTGGGGATGTTGACATTTCATCCTTGGTTGGGAACCAGGGGATGAAAAGCACGTGGTATAATGTGCAACTGATGATTGCGGAGGGGGGAGGGCATGTATATACACTTGTGGGGCGTGTGTATGATGGAGTTGGCTCTACGCTCTCGTCGGCGGCCCATACGAAGGTCTGGCTTTCGTTTCGGCCGGCGGATTACCCAGACCATCCGTATTACAGTGTAAGACAGCGTGTGGTGGACGGATGGGAGCATGATGAGCCGTGGGTAGAGCGGTAGCTGAGAGCGCTAATACCTTTAGTGCTTACGCTGGGATTTGCGAGAACGTTGTGCTTTGGGCTTCCGTCTTGTAGAAAGTTTCCGTAATTTTCTTCCTTTTCCATTTTGGCTAAAGACAGATTGAAAAAATGTCTTGGATGGATACGAATTTTTCGGAACGGGTCTAATAATCTCAATACCCGTTTTTGTAGTTTTCGGTTTCTGTTTTTCTAAGACATTATTAAGTCCATGTTTTAATTCTTTGTAGCGGTTGACTTCCAAACGTCTCATTTGTTCCGTGAGTTCATTCATTTGTCTCTACAAGATTTGTGTATTTTTTTAAAAAATACAGAGACTCGTATAATTTAGAAATTCAGGTGCTCATTTTAGTCAAGTGGAGGCGGGGGTGGAAGTACAATCTTCCGTTTTTTCTTGGGACCAGCCGTAGGTGTAGACGAAGGCGCAGCCGCAGGTGTAGCCACAGCCGCTGGAGCTGAGACAGGGGTTGTAATAGAGAGGGATGCCATTGCATGACCCAAGGCTGTTTCTTTTTCCATTTCCAGGGCAATGGCGAGGCATTCCTGATAGTCGGCGTCAGGGGGGAGCACTATAGGGATTGCTTTGGCGACGGCGGCTTGGTGGGCGCGTATGGCTCGGAGGCTGGCGGGTGTCTCGTTGGAAGAGACCGTGAGTGGGGGGCCGAAGCTGGGGTCCATGAAGTGGAGTTGGGCCGTCCAGAGGGGCTGGTGGTCTGAGTTAGTGCCAGCGCCTGAGTCTAGCGAAGCCATTCCAAATCTGGTTGTGGGTGGGATGAAAAAACCGCGGAGGCCTGCGCGGATTTCAATTTTATTTTAGGTAGCGGTCTCAGTCCTCAGACCCAGAGCATCACTTACGGCTCTTGTAGTAATCGCTAATACGGTCAAGGATTACTTTATTTGCGCGCCATGCACTTGGGAATCCCTCTTCCTTGAGGCGCTCCTTTGCCTGGACGCAGTTATAGTTGACACATTCTACCAGGCTGTCCTCGGATACCTCCGCGCGAATCTGGTTTTCCGCGTCAAAGCGAATATCAACATGGACTTCGCGGTCCTTGACGCCGAGCTTGGGGGCAATGTTAATACGAACCTTCTTCATTTTGGGAGGGGCGAGGGCGGCAACGAGAATGAAGCACAGAAGGATACATACATAGGTACGCACCGGCATCTTCAATTTTTCGGCGGCGGGGGGGGCGTGGAGCAGTACAAGTAAAAACCTCCAGCCCGCAGATTCAATTTTTTCCTATAGTGTATGCCGCAGGGTGGTGATGGGGGGGAGGATTAGAGGATGCTATGGAGAATGCACTATAGGGTATTATTTTGGATTGATACTTACATCGTCGGGTTCTTTCGCACCTTGTGCGAAAGCAGTCTACCATGTTCACATGGTAGGGTCAGGAATGGTGGTATCAAAGGTCTTCTTCTTCTCGTTATAGACCCCCATATACTTCCCCTTTGCATCCCAGATGAATGCGTGGCCGTTGGCGTCAATCCGTTCGTAGGACTTGCCGTCAATGATGTAGTCGTAGGGTTCCAAGTCCATATACGTCTCTTCCTGGGGCTTGGACGCCTCCTTTTCCTTCTTCTCCTTGGATTCCGACTTGGATGCAGACTTGGCCGCAGGCTTGGATGCACTCTTCGTCGCACTCTTGGCCACAGACTTGGGTTTCTCTTCAGGTTCCGAGTCCGAGTCCTCCGCCTTTGTCTCCTTAATCTTCTTGGAGGCGTGCTTCCCTGAACTCTTCTCCTTCTCTGCCTTTTCCTTCGCCTGCGCCTTCTCCTTCGCCTTCGCTTGCGCGGGTGCAGGGTTGTGGGTCGTGTAGTACTCCTCCAGTGCCTTGAGGATCTCCGCATCCGTCGGCACCACGGACGACTCCTTCTTGACGACGAGCAACCCCGCCGCCTTCATGATGCCGGCCAGTGCCTTGGCGTGGTTGTAGGTGAGTGCGCCCTTGCTTCCCTGGGCCGACAGCGCCGCAATCCGCGCGACCTGGGCGTTCCAGGCAAGAAGCTGTGGTCCCGCCGTCTTTTTCGGCGCATCAGGATCCCGTTCCTTCTTCGGCTTTCCCCGTGTCGCCTTCTCCACCGCGCGAATCCGTTTCACTACCGCTTCGTGGACACGCCACAGGACCGCAAGGTCGCCGATGGGACCAAGGAAGTCGGCAAGCTGGTCGTTGAGGACCGTCTCCACAGGAGAGGCTTCAATCTTGGTGCTAGAACCGCTGGTTTTAGACATTCTAAGATTAATTCAAGTACACGATGAATTCCTATAATGTTGCACTATAGGAATTGGTCTGGGTCAATTTTTTGGGGGGGTGGGTGTGCTTCGTTTGTGGGAGGAATTTCTGTGGGGTGTGTAGAAGATGAGTTCTGCCGTAAGTACAACGGGGAAACAACAACGAAAAAGACCAACAGAACAAATATCAGCAGCTTCTACTGCAGCTTCTACAGCAGCTCCTCTTGTAGCTGTTCCTGTAGAAGCTCCTCCGCCTGTTGAACGGCCTGATTTTCGCGCAACAGAGTCATTTGAAGATTTCAAGATACGAATTCTCAATTTGGCAATTAATGCGGGGGATTGTTATAAGGATTTAACACCTAGTTTTAGTGTGTCAATTGGAGGTATTGCAACGGAAGATGGAGCTGGTGCTGCAGAAGAATATGGAGAGGATGAATCGGTTGCGCCATCCGATGCGGCTTCTACAGCTACAGGGGCCGCGGCAGCGGTGCCTAGAGAAAGAAAACCCCCAAAAAAAGCATTGAAAGCGACACAAAAGAAGGCTATCTTTGATGAATTGCTGGTGGTAATGTTTGATTTATATCAAGAAGTTGCGACAGTGACGGACCATTCGCATGTTGACTGGGAGAAAAAAGATGAGTTTAAAAAGAAAGTAATTACATTTTTTTATAAAAATGGGTTTGATACGGACCCAATTAATGATACGAACAATGTGACTACTGCTATTAAAAACTTCATTGAAGAAAACTATTTTCAATGCCCAAAGGGTCGTAAATTCAAGTATAATTTACATATGTCTGAAACGGATAAGCAGAAAATACCGGCGGTTGGGGAGGATGGTATAAATATTATTTTTGATGCGGCAGGAATGTTGCCTCATAATATATTTTTACGAAACTCGTATGAAATTATATGTACACCTGGGTCTTATATTGACCCTGCAATTAACATTGTAGGAAATGCGGATGTGAGTGGGTATATTAAAACAAGTGAAGGAATTATTCCTGATGCGAAAAGAGAGGAAAATGTGAATTATAAATTAAGTGATACAAATATTCTTCAAAAATATGGATTAAGTGATCTTATAAACGAAATAGAAGTTGATTATAAAACGAAAACAGATGGAACACGCATGGACTTAATTACATTTAATTTTGAAATAAATACATGGGCATCATCAAATACTTCTACGTCTATAGATTTTAATCCAATATTAATTGAAGCAAAATATGGTTTAAAAGAATTAAATAATATTTCTACATTTCAAACATTTACAGATTCTACAAAATGGAAATCTCAAGATAAGGGATCGTCGGTATATAGACATATTGAAGATGAACTTTTAAAAGATATTTTTGGCGGGACTTTTGCTATTGTTAAAAAGAGAGGGGAGGAATATTTAAAAGGAAATGCACACAAAAACAAATTTATATATGATAATTTTGATAATTGTTTTGTATTTAATAATTCAACTAAAAGATATAATATTAAAGCGAGTGATAATAACAAGCATTTAAATGAATTTATTAAATTTATGGCACTAAAGGAATTGGGGGATACATTACAAGTCGCATGGCTTGATAAAATAACTACGGATACGAGCTTTAAAGGGAAAAATAACAAGCCACTTACGAAAGAGAATACATTTGTAATGACTGGTGATGCCATGCTTGTTGCGCGTTGTATTTTGAACGGATACAACTGTATATATCTCGCAGGAGCAAGTACTACGTTTTATTTAAATAATACGAACATGAAATCTCTTCCGTTTTTATCTGAGAAATTGCCGAACTTAGAAGAAACCGCGAAGAAAACTTCTAGTAAAAAAAAGAAAGTGAAGCCAGGGCAAGAAAAACTTCCAGCTGGGAATGAACCATTAATAGATGAAGATACAATAATAAATGCAATGGATAGTGACGCTATAAAAGATTATATTGAGCATAATATAGGTATAATTAATACAATAATTACAAAAGGGAATGAAGCTGGGCTAACAGTAAGTGCCAGAAATATATTCTATTATATCGCTGCGTATCTTGTTCACCATACGAAAACTATGTTACGCGTGTTTAGAAATGATTCAACAATTAGTGAAGATGATATTAACCAGTTTAAATTTAAAAATTTAAATGAAGGTGATGTGATAGATGACTTTCGAACATTTTTAAATATAGAGCGCGAAGAGAATTCTATTAATGAACGAGCTACATCAATACATCATACAATTATTGATAGAAAACAATATAAATGTTTTAAAAATCCATATAAGGATAAACATTATGATATTGTAATACAACCAAATATAAAAATAGAGGAATATATTGGAACATATTATACAGAATTATTTAATAATATAAGTAAAAATAATGAAGGATATAAGGAAGGAGATAATAAAGCAAAATTTTTTATAGACTATTTCAGTAGTATTAAGTATCCAAATGATATTAACAATACAGTTATTGATATTAATAGAAAAAATCCAAAAGTGATTATAGATAGTTTTTCAAAACTTAACTACAGTTATGTTGTATCTGATTCGGATATGGTAAATCAACGGAATGTTGAATATTTTTATAATCATATAGTTTCTTATCAACCAAACTACCTTTTTTCAATATATAAAGAAGAAAAACGTGAAAGAGGTATTAAATTATATTGCTATTTCCCTAAAGAGGATGAACAGACTAGTCAAACAACAGGAAGAGCAACACGCCCAAGAACTGGCGTTAAAAAAGGAGGCGCAATTACATATACCGAAATGATTACAAATTACGAGCTGGAAGAAAATCTCCCCTATTTTGAAAACCCAGGGTATGCGACCTACTACGCGCTGTCTCGGTTTCCGCGCCTGTTTTTGATGGTATATTCTATATTACGTTTTCTTAAAAAAGCCTACAATATAACAGTTGCTGCAGAGAAAAAAATAATGGAATATTGTATAATGATGTTTAACCCAAATACATCAAAGCTTCTAACAAATATATTTTTACTGAAAGATAGCCCAAATTATTATTATAATATTAATAATGATGATGAACATAATAAAGAATATAATGCATTAATAAATAAATTAAAACAATGGGATCAGACACTTCAATACACTATAGTGATTGTTCTCCAGTGTAAGGATTTGACAGGTATTTTTGGGAAAGATAATGAGATGTTAATGGAAACGATTCTTTCAATGCGCACCATAAAACCATCGCTTCCTCAAAGTATAAAGACTCAAATTAACGAAAATTCTGAAATATTTAAGATGATAGTATGGGAATTTTTCCATTTACTTGTTTTACATTACAATGAACTTGCGGATGTAGGGAAAGCGGACATCGTAAATGTAATAGACTGCTATGAGAAAAAACTGGAAAATTCAGAAATAACACAAGTATATGAAACAATGTATGGAATTGGTGAATTAAAGAGCGACATACTAAATATTCGTGAACGATTTAATGAATGGAAGAAAAAAGAAAAAGAAGAAAAAGAAAAAGATGTGGTAATGAACGGTCTAGTAAATGTTAAAGGACCACTATCAACAGTACCAGAAGAGTCCTCATCTCAAAATAAATCAAATGTATTAATGTCTGCAAGAGTGGTATCAGGGCACACACTTTTATCGGCGAAATCTTCAGCAAATTCAGTATTAGGGCCGGTACAAGCGCCAGGGCCAGGGCCAGTGCCTGGACCAGTGTCAGTGTCAGGGCCAATGGAAGACTCAAATACAGAACCGACAATACCACCACCGCCAGAGCCGACAACACCATCGCCGCAAAGAGCAACGGCATCCTTAAATACACAAGGGGCTATACGGTCAACATTGTTGCAAAGTGAAGTATCACCAACAACAGCAGCAAGAATAGCAGCAGCACCAACAGTTAGAAGAAGAGGAAGAGATAGTAATAATCTTTCAATAAGTCAGAATACGAATATTGGTGTAAGAGATCCTAAAAGAATTAGAGAATCGCAAAAAGGGACCAGTAGTACTTTTGGATATCCAATAAGTAGGCAACAACAAATAACATCCGCGCAAAAAATAAAAACAACACCATTCAGCAGAAGGAATGTAAGTCAAACATGGTTAAAAAAGTTCTTGTCAAAAGGTTTGGAAAATACATTTGGTTTGGGTAAAAGTTCACGCAGACGTGGACAACCAAAACCTGTCATACCATCTCAACAAAAGATTATACCATTTAAACACGGTGGTTCATCTAAACGGTTAACCCACCGTAAGACGAAGCGAAAGACGGTGGAAAAGAAACGGTCCCGTGGTACACGCAAACGGTCTGCACTATAGGGTATGTGGTTGTTGGGGGTATGAGGTTGTTGGGGGGGGGAACCATCTAAGCTTATAATGCAACGGTGGAATGGTACCATGGTGCGGTGGCCTGGGCGGTGGCCTGGGCGGTGGCCTGGGCGGTGGCCTGGGCGGTGGCCTGGGCGGTGG
>JACCDO010155845.1_pt1 | contig 13874 bp, 13 predicted proteins | sample 7446101 | NCBI WGS metagenome assembly JACCDO01 (sample SAMN15323440, study PRJNA562643) | freshwater metagenome | isolation source: river surface water | place: USA:Blue River Watershed | collected 2017-08-16
TCACTGTACAAACTGAATACGTTTGGTTGTTTGTTCCAGGTCTGTAGTGATTAGCTGCGCTAATACTTCCGTTCAAAGGTTTTGCATATGCAAAAACTGAATCATTGAAAGAAAACTTGTACGTTAAGGTATTGTCGTCTAAATACTCATCCGTAACACCATTAATAGTTGCGGTATATGTTAAAGTATACTCACCTGCACTGTAAGTTGCCAAAGAGAAGTTAGGTAGAGTTCCAGGAGCAACTTCTGTACTGTCGAATCCTGAATTGATGGAAAGATTGTTAACTGAATTGTTGTAAACTTCATTTCCTGAAGGATCTGTAATTGTTGCAGTTAATGTTACCGCTGCTTGGTTTTGATTTCCAGGGTTAAATACTTTCGCACCCAAATCAAAATTAAATTCTGTACCATTTTGAGCCAATAATGAGTGCACCATGGCAGCTTTAGGCGCCAAAGTAGCACGACCAAGAAGGGAAACATCATTAGGAAACAATCCTGTTTTGTTACCCATAAAAACTACTACTGGTCCGTTAGCCATTTCATTAACTAAAGTAGCTCCGTCATTTAAGTCTAACATTACAACGGGAATGGTAACATTTGCTCCATTTGCACCAGCACCCATTGCGATAACTTCTCCTGGGTTTCTGTTGATAATAATAACACCAACTGCTCCTGCATTTTGTGCGTTAAATGCTTTTGCACCAAACTCACATGTATTTCTGTAAATTACTGCAATTTTTCCAGTCAGGTTGTTAATTAAAGGGTTACATCCTTCAGCAGAAACTGGATTTCCTTGAGCATTTGTACCAGTTGAACCATCGTCCACTAGCATAATTGTATCTTCAACAAAAGTGTTCGGAATGTTGAAATCTGGCGTACCCCAACCTCCAGCTGGATCTGCCCAAGTGTGCGTGTAATTAGCTACGATGTTTTGTGGAGAAACTCCAGCAACTATCACCTGAGCACTTGCAGCTGCTGCTGACAAGATTACACTTAAAGAAAGTAATAATTTTTTCATAAAAGAGTTGATTTAAAGTTCATACAAAGATAGTATTTATTTAATAAATAAAAAATCTGTTTGAACTAAAAAATCTGCTAATTACTTCACCAACAGAATTATGTGATAAAAGGCTGCTGCAAGAATTGCACTAACTGGGATTGTCAAAATCCAAGCCCAAAGCAAATTAATAGTAACGCCCCATCTAACAGCACTCAATCTTTTAGTAGCTCCAACCCCAATTATCGATCCGGTAATGGTGTGTGTAGTGGAAACAGGAATACCAAATTGAGATACTGTAAAGAGCGTCAAAGCTCCTGCAGTTTCAGCACATACACCCTCTAAAGGAGTAACCTTTGTGATTTTAGTACCCATCGTTTTCACAATCTTCCACCCTCCCATTAAGGTTCCGATTCCTATTGCTAAATAACAGGCAAGAACCACCCAATAAGGAGTTGTTTCACGTGTGAATTTAGATTCTATTTTATACGATTCTTTAAGTTTTCCCTTCTCATCCAAAAAATCTTTAAATACGCTGGCATAAATCCAGTTTTTGTTGATTTTCCCTCCTTTAAAAACAAGAGAATCATTTGATAAATCATAAATGCTCGTCTCATCTTTCATTTTCCCTTCTTTCTCAACTCTTTTTGTTTTAGAATAAATTTCAAACGGTACTAATACTTCTTTTACATCTACTTCTTTTCCATCCACAATGGCCATGTGTGAGTCGTCAACTTTGATTTTTTCACCTTTACTGACATCAAACAATTTAGTGTCGTTGCAGAGCATAAAAGGTCTTCCATTAATTTCTCCGTATCGTTGAGGCTTAAACTTTTTAACATTGCCATCCTCTTCGTATTTAATTTGAAATATTTCTGAAACTTTAAAAGAATCCGGTAACGCTACGTCAACCTTTCCTTCACGCTCCATGTTGGAATAAACCAATAAGGCCGCACAAATAATCCCTATAACCTTTTGAGAATCGGCGCCACCATGCCCAATTGAAAAGGCTGCGGATGATAAAAGTTGTAACTTTTTGTACATCGACGATTCACGCAAAGCACTTTGTCTTTTCCCGTAAACCAGTTGGTAGATAATATAGACAATTAAGAATAATCCTAACACAATACCAATAATCCAAATCATTTGAATTTTAATTTCAAATACATCCTTGTAGAACCAAGAGGCAAAAACCGTTATGAAACTCAACAAAGCTGCAAAAAACATTTTTTTGATGAAATTACGTTGTATTGTTACCAATGCAATGATAAAAGCGATGAGTCCACCAATTACTGGGGCTAAAAAGATGAAGAGCAAGGGTTTTAATACTTCTTCTGTTTTTAAAACGCCAAAACCAAGCGCGCCGAAACCTCCGTCGTTTGCAGCATAAGCCATTGCCGCCCCGGCAAAGCCTCCGATTAAGGTATGTGAAGAAGAAGAAGGCAACCCAAGTGCCCAAGTAAATAAATTCCATGCTGTAGCAGCCAACAATCCCGCTAAGATTACCCAAAGGTCAATGGCAGAAGTGTTAACCGTTTTTGCAATCGTGTTTCCAACACTTAAGTCAAATATGAAAATAGCAACAACATTAAACAACCCGGCCCAAACAACGGCTTGAAAAGGTGTTAGCACCTTTGTTGAAACGACAGTTGCAATAGAATTCGCCGCATCGTGAAAACCGTTCACTAGATCGAAAAGAATGGCGATAACAATCACCGTTATGAGTAATGCAAACATGTGCTCTGTTATTAATAGGTTAGTTTACTTAAGCGTATTTTACAACGATAGATTCGATGACATTACCTGCGTCTTCACACTTGTCCGTAGCAGTCTCCATTACCTGGTAAATCTCTCTTCTCTTAATTAGTTCTTTGGCATCAACGTCCGATTCAAAAAGGCGTTCAATACTCATGTCAAATATATCGTCTGCGTTATTTTCAATGCTATTTATTTTAATAACACATTCAATAATTTTTTGCGTATTTTTCAAATTACGTAACTCCATTACTGCCGCTTTAACTGCAATTACAGCATCGTGAATCGCATCCGCAGTTTTCTGAATACCTTGGTCTGAAATAGGATCAATTTTGTAAAAGTTGATTTTCTTGGCCGCGGCATAAATGTAATCCGCTATATCGTCTAATGCAGAAGCCAAACTGTGAATATCTTCTCTATCAAACGGCGTAATGAAATTTTTACCTAGTTCCACAAAAATAGTGTGCGTGATCTCATCGTTTTTATGCTCTATTCCTTCCATCTCTGAAATTAATTGAGCACGTTTGTTGAAATCAGGTTCGTGAACGACTTGTTGTAGTTTTTTTGCAATTAACTGCAAATTGTCACTCGCTTCTTCGAAAAGATTATAAAAAACCTTGTCTTTCGGTAAAAAATAGCTTAAAATCCCTGCCATAATAGTTCAATTTGACGCAAATGTAACGGGCTTCTTCGGGTAATGAAAAGATAGGGAGAATTGTTAACGTAAAGATAACATTGCGCCTTATAATTATGGTTGGTCAAACCTTTATCAGAAAAGGAAATATAAGCTTTTTAACACATTCAAAATCTTTTCAAATATTATCAATGTTAACAAAAGATTAATAAAATTAACAAAAGGTTATCATTTAGTTATTACAATATTAAGCCAATGTTAAGAAAGTAATTTTGCAAAAAAAACAAATGAAAAAAGCAACACAGATCATTGGATTATTGTCTTTGGTATTTTCACAACATATTGAAGCACAAACGAATTTACCGGTTCAAATTGTCACTAAAAAAGAAAAAGGAATCGAGATAATTCAGAAGGACAGTTTATTTAGCATGCAATTTCAATTTAGAATGCAAAATAGAGCAGGATATATGTCTGAATCAGAAAAAGATTTGACTCCTAAAGATTTTGAATTTCGAGTGAGACGACTGCGTATGAGATTGCGTGGTTTTGTGATTAATCCAAAATTTGGGTACCATGTTCAGCTATCATTTTCTCGTGGAGATATGGACTGGGAGTCAACAAATGAAAGCGAAATTAACACAAGTGTTAATGTAGTTCGAGATGCTGTTGTAAGTTATGATGCAACAAAATCGCTTAAATTCATCTTTGGGCAAACAAAACTTCCAGGAAATCGTCAGCGTGTTGTATCTTCAGGCAACTTGCAATTTGCAGATAGGTCTATTGTAAATAGTACATTTACCATCGATCGTGATTTTGGATTTTTCGCCAACTACGACAAAAATTATTTTGCAATTAAAACAGCACTCACCTCAGGTGAAGGGAGAAATTCTACAAAATCGAACAAAGGATTGAATTACACCGGAAGAGTCGAAATATTACCTTTTGGGAAGTTCTCGAGTGGCAATGATGAATGCGAAGGAGACTTAGCACGTGAAAAAAGACCGAAATTGGCAATTTGTGGAACTTACAATTATAATGATGATGCTGTTCGTAGCGGAGGAACACTTGGAAGCGATCTTTATAATAGTGTGGATATGCAAAATTTGCATCTAGACTTACTTTTAAAATATAGAGGCTTTGCATTTTATCAAGAGTATTTGAATCGACAAGTAGATAATCCGGTAACTGAAAATCCCGATAATGGTTCAATTGCTTCAGTTTACACGGGTTTTGGAGTGCTAACTCAAGTATCTTACCTTTTCAAAAACAATTACGAAATCGCGGGTAGATATGCTATGATTCAACCTAGATCGGACTTGTATAATAATGCAATTTATTCTTCATTGAACACTAAAAAACAAGAACATATTCAATTGGGATTAACCAAGTATTTGTATGGACATAGACTTAAAATACAGGGAAATTTGCTTTATCACATTACCACAGATTTGAAGAACTCAACAAATAAAAAACAATTAGGCGCAATATTCCAAGTGGAAATGGGCATTTAACTACTTGCACTGCTGATGTTTTCATCAGCAACTAAGGTATCTCCTTTCATTTTTAGGAAGAGCTGAATTAAAGCGACCACATCCTTTTCGCAATAGTGTCGAATTCTGGGAAGGTCGCTTTCTTCGTAATAAACCCTTGCTACATCTGCACCTGAAATATCGTCTTTCGGCGTAGGAATTTGAAACACATGGCACAACAACGCCAAAGATGTAAAAGCTTTGTAATCACCAAATTTCCAAAGCTCTAATGTATCAAGGTGATTAATTTCCCAAGGCTTTTTCCCTGCAATGTCGAGTATTGACGGAAGTGCAACACCATTGATCAACATTCTTCGGCAGATGTATGGTATATCAAATTCCTTGGCATTATGACCACATAGAATGTGAGATGGAGAATTATAATGCTCATCCAATAATCGTTTGAATTGTTTCAACAATGTTTCTTCATCGTCATGAGCAAAGGATTTCAATCGAATTGTTTTATTGAGGTTGTTTTCTCTGACCATGCCCACTGAAATACATACGATTTTCCCGAACTCAGCTAAAATACCTCCTCGTTCGTTGTAAAGCGTTTCAAATGATTTTTCCTCGGATTGAGAAAACCTCGTTTTTGCATTAAATAATTCACGTGTTTTTTCATCTAAATCCTGGTAGTTGTATGTTTGCGGAACAGTTTCGATGTCAAGAAACAGGATTTTTTCTACTTGTACTTTTGTCAACATATTTTTCTTATTTAACTTGAATTTACGAAAAAAAGTTGAGCAATGGAGGTGCCAATAAAAGAAATATTTTTATTTATTTTAATAAAAAACTATTCGTTTTTTAATTGTTCTTCCAATCGTTTTTGTTCTCGAATACGTTGGTCTAAAATTTCACAGTAACGCATTGTTGAGCTATTTCCTTTTTCTACATACGCTTTTGAAGCCCATTGCTGTGCACCATTTAAATCACCAAGAACTTCCAATGCCAATGCGACATTATGCGCCGCTCGAGCTCTTATTTTCCGTTTTCGCGAATTTTCGAAAATTGAAATCCAAGTGAGTTTTGCACCTTCCCAATCTTTTGATAAAGCCTGCCTTTCTCCGCGCTTCATAAATTGGTCTTTACTTTTAAATAAAATCCTGTCCTCCCAAACATATAATGGAACAATGCTAAGCGCAAAATCATTTCCAGTTAAGAAACTAACGTCCATGAGTGCTTGATTTCTTTTGATAAGTCTACCCAATGCATCTTGTACGTTCGAAGAAGTTTGCGACCATTTTTTGCTGTACATAAAAACATCTTCGTAAGCAATTTTCCTTTCCTTTTTATAGTAAACCCTGAACCCAGCCCTCGCTTTTGCATTACCTTGAACCGTTATACCCTGATTATTGCCATTATTTAACACATTAGCCGCAATTTGTCTAGCCGAACTTAAGGGATTGTCAATAGAAAAATCAGTATCAAAAAACTCTAATACCAACACCCCATCACTGTTGTTTTTTGAACATATGCTATCTATAGTGCTCCAAGGTAAAATATTTCCAAACGATAAACTTCTCGGGTCGGCACTCATCAAGGATGAATCACATCTGTAAATATTAAACCTGGTTGACGTCACAAGAGCATCCGTCAAACCACGAAGACATTCGTTGCTTAATTGTTTGTCTCGCAATGGAGTTTCTCCAGTAATAGTACCTTCAATAACAGCTTGATTGGTGGAAACAGCCCGATTCAACAAGGCTAAATTTTTTATTTCTGCAGGAACGGTTATGCGGGCTGCACGCTGAATTTGAACCCTCATATTTCGATGAGTAGAACAAGAAATGAGTAAGAGAAATGATAAAATTGAGAAAAGAAAAAATCTCATAGTTAGTTGAATCTTTTTGGTTACGAGCTTAAAGTTATTAATAATTGCGAATCATGTGTATTTTTGTCTCATGGCGGAAGAATTGAGTTTTGTAACTGGTTCCAAATCGGAAAAGTATCAACACCTTATCCCACAACTCAGTGCCTTGCTCTCTGGAGAAAAGGATCTGGTTGCAAATTTGGCTAATGCTACAGCAGTATTGAAAGAAACCTTTGGTTTTTTTTGGGTGGGTTTTTACATGGTGAAAGGAAATGAATTGGTTCTTGGTCCTTTTCAAGGAACCTTGGCTTGCACGAGGATTCAAAAAGGAAAAGGAGTTTGTGGACAATCCTGGGAACGTGATTCAGTTTTGGTCGTTCCCGATGTAGAAGCCTTTCCAGGTCATATTGCCTGCAGTTCCTTGTCGAAAAGTGAAATTGTAGTACCAATAAAAAAGGACAATAACATCGTTGCTGTGCTCGACGTTGATAGCGATCGCCTAGCCGATTTTGACGAAATTGATGAACTATACCTAACACAAATTTGCTCTTGGATCGGAAATCATTGCTTCTAATCGTTCTTGCATGCGCCTTTTTTGCTGGATGTGCTCAAATCGGCAGTATTTCCGGTGGAAATAAAGATGAAATCGCACCGAGGATTATAAAGTCATCAGTAAAACAAAACGATCGAAATGTGAAAGCACAGACTTTTACATTTGAATTTGATGAGCGCATTACCTTAAATCCAGCGAAAGAAAATGTAGTACTTATTCCTCCTGACGCTGCTGCAAAAGCAAGTATTTCTGGAAAAACTTTGACGATAACTTGGGACAAACCTTGGAAGGAAAACACCACCTATTCTTTATATATGAATGGTGTTGTTAAAGATTTTCATGAGGGAAATGATTCGCTGTACACGTTTGTTTTTTCTTCAGGGTCTTCAATCGATTCTTCTTTCTTACATGTGAATGTAAAAGAAGCATTTTCTAATGCGCCAGCACAAAAAATAGTTGTGGGATTATTCGAGAATATGCAAGCACAATCTCCTCGTTATTTTGCTCGTTCGAATAAATCGGGTAATGCCGAGATAAGCGCAATCAAACCTGGAAATTATGTAGTAAAAGCGTTCGAAGATGCCAACAATAACCTGACAATAGACTCTCTTGAAAAACAGGGATTTGACTCGACTGTTCACACCGTTTTTTTTGGCAGTCGCGACAGTACCACTTTGTTTGTTTCAACACCTCGAAGTGTAGATAAAATAAAAAACAAAAAGTTTATCCCGCCGGGTCTTTTTGCGATGCATGCACCGTTTAACCAACAGAGCACAATATTTCTCGACGGTAAGCCAATAACAGAGGATCAATTTTACCGTAAAAAAGATACGCTAATACTTGCTGTTTCGCCCATGGAACAGGAACAATTTACATTGGTAATTGGGAGTGACACAATCAACCAAGTTGTAAATAGAACGGGAAAAACGATGTCTCTGCGCTTGAATTTTGAAGAATCTTCAGCCGATAATCCCGATACACTAGTTTTTCACACCAATGATTTCATTCGTGCCATTGAGTCCACTAAAATCCGCGTGAAATTACTTCCTGACAGCTCCTTGATTCCCGCTCAAATTAATTTCAATAAACAATACCTCAACATTTCAGGACTTTCCTCCCGCAGCGGTAACTTTATTCTAGAATGCGATCAATCGGCCATCACAGGGAATTCTGGAAACACCAATACGCTAAAATTACAAGTTGCCTTTTCTATAAAATCTGATCGCGAATTAGGAACACTCCATTTAAAAATAACAAAAGAAGGAAGTTACATAGTACGTTTGCTTAAAGACGGAAAATCTCAGAAGCAACTTTCATTCAAAGGATCAAGCATTACTTTACCAAGGTTGGTTCCAGGAAAATACGACATTCAATTAATTCTTGATGCCAACCAAAATGGAGAATGGGATCCAATTGATCCGAAAAAAAATGTACAACCCGAACATGTACTGTATTTCCCGGAAGCGGTCACTATTCGTGCCAACTGGGATGTCGAAAAGAAAATAGAATTAGATTAAACCATTTTACTTTGGATAGTCCATCCAATGAGCGCCGCCCGCTGTTTTGCCTTGTCGGCATTTTCCCCTAAAAATAAAGCATCCACGGTTTCATTGAACAAGGCTAGCCATCTCTCAAAATGAGCGGGTGATAATCGCATCTGCAGGTGTTTTTCTGTAACGTTGGTGGTGTATCCTGTCTCTTCCAATAAAACAAAACGCCAGAATTTTTCCATTTTCGGCAAATGCTCATCCCAATCTAATTTTGCAAAGAATGGAGAGAGTAACTCGTCTGCCATGATTTTGTTGTAGAAAACACTTACTAATGTGTGAACATCACCTGAAGTTTGAATATCATGCATGGAAAAAATTTAAGAATTTGTTACAAATGTAATAGCTATGCGTTTAACGAAAAAAACACCATGGCAGTTGTCTCTTCTTTATTATTCTTAATTGGCCTTTTTTCATTTTCTTTTCCAAGAGATCAAAAAAACTGGTTAAGAGATATAGCGACTCAGTTCCCAATACTAATGGGGTTTTTAGCTATGCTATTCCTTTTTATTTCTGGCTGCTTTATCGTTACTCTTCCTGTATATTCTCAAGTAACAGAAACATTTTTTGTTGCTGCACGAGTTAAACCTAATCCAGCGGCAGATATTATTGAACTCGTAGTAGATGCTAGTTTTGTTAATCAAAAATTTAAAATTGTTTCGGAAGACGGAAATGTTCATCACCAAGATATTATTACAGACGAACGAACCCAAGTACCCATTCAATTTCTAAAAACGGGCATTTATTATGTGTATTTGGATAAGGCTACTTTACCTATTCGCTTTATAAAACAATAAATTTTAGGGTTTAAACTTCCTTTTTTTATGTAATTTTCGCTCCTAATTTAAAATTATGGAGCATATTGCCTCACGTTTCATGCGCTACGTACAAATCGACACAACCGCAGACCCAAATTCCACATCCTTTCCATCCTCTGAAAAACAGAAAAATCTGGGAAAATTATTGACGGAAGAATTACGTGCTTTTGGTTTGAAACAAGTAGAAATGGACGGCAATGGATATGTTATAGCGACGATTTCGGGAAACACCACGAACCAAAACGCACCATGCATTTTGCTTTGCTCCCACATGGATACTGCACCTGATTGCAGCGGAACAGATGTTAAGCCTATTCTCCACCGTTCCTATAACGGAGAACCCATTGTTTTACCGGACGATCATTCACAGGTGATCACCATTGAAAGGCATCCATATTTGAAGGAAAAAATCGGAGATGATCTGATTACAGCGAGTGGTCTGACACTTTTGGGAGCTGACGATAAAGCGGGAATAGCCATTATAATGGATTTTGTTCAACAGCTCACAACAAAACAATTTCCTCACGGTGATATTCAAGTGTTATTCACGCCAGATGAGGAGGTGGGAAGAGGAGTAGATTATCTTGACATGAATAAAATTACGGCTATATATGGTTATACCTTAGATGGCGGACCTTTAGGAGATATCGAAGACGAAACCTTTTCAGCCGATGGAATGAAGTTCGTTTTTACGGGTATTAGTGCACATCCAGGATATGCGAAAGGAAAAATGGTAAATGCAATTAAACTCGCCTCGGCATTTGTTTCGCGATTACCGAAGGAAGAATGGTCACCTGAAACTACTTCTGGAAGGGAAGGTTTCGTTCATCCGGTTTCGATTCAGGGAGGTTTGGAAGAAGCTACAGTTCAATTTATCTTACGTGACCATGACACAGAAAAGATGAATTCGTATGCAGACAAGTTAACAAGAATTGCAGAAGAAGTTATGACCGACTTTCCAGGAGCACACTACCGAGCAGAGCGCAGCGAGCAATACCGAAACATGAAGGAAAAGCTTGTGGATGTCCCTTTTGTTACGGAATACGCGGTGCAGGCAATGGAACGAGCAGGAGTACAACCTCGCCGCGCAATTATCCGAGGAGGAACAGACGGCTCCCGTTTATCGTTTATGGGCGTACCTTGTCCTAATCTTTTTACCGGTGAAATGGCCATACACTCAAAACATGAATATGTGAGTGTTCAAGACATGGAGAAGGCAGTTGCGACACTTAGGGAGTTAGCGCAAATTTGGGAAAAGCACGATAATTAAACGTGCAACGCTCTATTTTCTGTAGCTGCGAGTGCGGCTTCCTTAACGCCTTCTGAATACGTTGGGTGAGGGTGGCAAATACGTGCCATGTCTTCGGCTGATGCACGGTATTCCATTGCGGTAACAGCTTCCATTATTAAATCAGCAACGCGTGGACCAATCATGTGAACGCCAAGTACTTCATCCGTGGTTTTATCTGCCAATATTTTAATAAATCCTGCAGTGTCCATGCTAGCACGAGCGCGACCAAGTGCTTTAATAGGAAAATTCCCCACTTTATATTCGATGCCTGCCGTTTTTAGTTCTTCTTCTGTCTTTCCTACAGCGGCTACCTCCGGCCAAGTATATACCACGCCCGGAATTAGGTTGTAATTCAAATGGGGTTTTTGACCCGCGATTAATTCTGCAACATACACACCTTCCTCTTCTGCTTTGTGTGCTAACATAGCACCACGCACCACATCACCAATGGCGTAGATGTGTGGAATGGATGTTTGTAAATGATCATTTACTTCAACTTGTCCACGTGTATTCGCAGCAAGACCTGCATTCTCAAGCGCTAAACCGTCCGTAAAAGCTTTTCGTCCCACAGCAACCAAGCAATAATCTGCCTCAAAAGTCACTTCCTCGTTCTTTTTGTTCAAGGCTGTTAGAACAACTGATTTCCCCTTGTTTTCTACTCTTTGTACGCGATGTTCCATTTGGAACTTGAATCCTTCTTTTTTCAAGATTTTCATCATTTCCTTGCCGATGGATCCGTCCATAGTTGGCAATAGGGTAGGTGCAAATTCGATAACTTCAATTTCTGTTCCCAAACGACCATAAACGGAGCCTAATTCTAGGCCGATTACCCCTGCACCAATCACAATCATTTTCTTTGGAATTTCCTTTAAATTCAGTGCCTCTGTTGAGGTAATGATGCGCTTTTTATCAGGTTCCATTCCTGGAAAAAAATTAGGTTTAGAGCCTGTAGCAATGATAATATTCTTTCCAGTTATCTGGTTAGCATTTCCTTCAGTCGTAGTAATTTTGATAGTATGTTGATCTACAAAAGAACCAATGCCAGTGTGTACATCTATTTTGTTCTTATCCATTAAAAACTTGACTCCCGCGCACGTTTGACTCACCACTTCGTTTTTACGCTGAATCATTTGTGTAATGTTAGCTTTAAGTCCTTTGACCTCGATACCGTGCTCGGCAAAATTATGAGTGGCATTGTGGAAGTGCTCGGAAGAATCTAATAACGCTTTTGATGGAATACATCCAACATTCAAACAAGTACCACCGAGTGTGGAATATTTTTCAATAATCGCTGTTTTCAAACCCAATTGGGCACATCGGATTGCCGCAACATATCCTCCAGGTCCTGAACCTATAATAACAACATCGTAAGCACTCATACACAAATATTTTTCACAAAGTTAAGGAAGAAAATGAGGAATTGAAAACCTTTATTTAAAAGTGCTTATTTGTCTTTTTTCTTAGACTTTACCTCCTTATCCGTCACGAAAACATACCTTGCCCCAAGAAAGAGTGTTGTTACTGGAAAACGAACTCCCGAGATCGGGGTTAGAATTTGATATCCCGTTGATAAGTGCAATTGAAGCACTTTGAAACCAATCGAAGGAGTAATTCCTGCCATGTAATTTTCATGAAGATCTGCACGTAGATTTCCAGCGATTCCATAAGTAAGTCCAAAGGTGCCAGATTTATACCATGTCCCCATGTCGAATCCAATGATGGTTTTTAAGGATTGTTGTTCTAAACCTATAGCCGCATTGGCGCCGCCATGAATAGCCATTGTGGTGGAATTTTTCCACTTTCCCTTTTTCCATTGCCGTTCCATTCCCGCCTCAAGCGTATAATAGCGACCAGCTTGAATTCCAATATAAGGTCCTGTTCGAATGACGGTTTTGGGTTCGGGTTTTTTCCAGAATTGACCATATGAACTTGAGGTAATCAATAAAAAGAATGCTAAGACGACTTTCATTTGCTTTTTTTAATGATTTCAACGGCTTCTTTTTCAGAAATATTGTATTGCTCAGCTAGTTCTCTTGCTTTTATGAGATCTTCTTTGGATATATCAGGATTGCTCTCAATTTCCTCCTCTTTCTTTTCATTTTCCTTTCCCGATTGAAATTTGTACAAATAGGTTTCGGTTGCACCGGGGATTGTTTTAGATACAAAGTCAGTGGAAAATCTATAAAGCAAAGAGTTTTCTTTGGTGTCAGAAGAAATAAATTTTTCTTCTTTATCCATCGAGGTCATGAACATCAGCATACTCCCAGTAAAGTATAAGAATTTTGCTTTACCAATGATGCCACCTGCTATTCTATTGGGTGTGGAAAGCATGGCAGCCTTGATTACTTTTTCAAGCGCTTTTCCCGCAAAGTAAACACCAACACCGACACCAATAAGTAATACGATAAAAATAAGCGGCGGCAAGAATTCAGGCTCTTCCTGTTGTGTATCAACAAACACCGCGGTGAGCTGATCTGAAAAGGTAAATGCTGCATAAAGGCCAACAAACAATGCTAAGATTGTAAAAATTTCCATAACGAATCCATTTCTGAAGCCTTTATATGCTCCATAAACAAGAGGTATGGCGATTATTATGTCTAAAAAATTCACTTCACAAATGAACTAAAAATGATAAGTGGTTTAATATCTTATCTACAAATCTTCTGAACATTCCGTTGTGAGAATTACCTTTGTTGAAATATTTCAATATGCTTACGCCCTACAACGATGATTATTTTATGAAGCAAGCCTTGGAAGAGGCGAAAAAGGCTTTTGATGCGGAGGAAGTTCCTGTGGGAGCAGTAATAGTAGCAAAAAATCAAATAATTGCAAGGGGTCATAATTTAACTGAGACCTTGAACGATGTTACAGCGCATGCCGAGATTCAGGCCATAACTGCCGCCGCACAATATTTAGGAGCGAAATACTTGAAGGGCTGCA
>JACCDO010921832.1_pt1 | contig 13873 bp, 20 predicted proteins | sample 7446101 | NCBI WGS metagenome assembly JACCDO01 (sample SAMN15323440, study PRJNA562643) | freshwater metagenome | isolation source: river surface water | place: USA:Blue River Watershed | collected 2017-08-16
ATAAGCCATGCTCAGATGAACGTAGAGACAATATTAAGTCAGCGAGGATGTCTACTCCTAAGAAACAATGCCCCCACTGCGGTAAGTTCGCTGATGGCGGCAACTACACTAGGCATCATGGAGATAACTGTAAGCACAATCCGTCGATTAGTGACGAGACTCTCAGAATAAAGAAAGAGAAGTGCCAGAAGGGATATCTCGCTCAGGCTAAGAATGGTAATCTAAAACCACCTAAACCGGCTCATGGCTCATATACCTGTGTTCATTGTGGTAAACACGGTACAAACTACGGAGTAATGATGAGGTGGCACTTTGATAAGTGTAAATTTAAATAGAATCTCGCAAAGATTCCACTCGCCTTTTCAAATCAGTCGAGCCAAAAGAATGGGCATTTATTGTTTCTCCCCAGAATCCACCATCATCCAATAATATGGATAATTCTCTTTTTATTAACATTCGATCTGAATTGGAAGATGACGGATCATTCAGTACTTCAATGAAACCTATTATAGGAACGCTGTACTGTTCGAGTAAATCGAGTTGAAAGTCCGTGAAGAAAGCCTCATAGGCTTCTGTTAAGGATATCCAATTTCGTATCTGCTCTATTATGTTCAGCATTTTTTCTGTTTTGTTTTATTTGAGATAATACTTTATTCCATCTATCACCATACTTTTCCCCTAACTTCTTACAAGCTAGTTCGAAGTCTTGTCGATACTGTTGATCTATCATAATTTGATCTTCTTTAATTGATGGCATTTGTACTCTCCCGTATAGAGTATTTATCGAAAACAACAGGATACGCTTTTTTTACGATATGAGTGTAAATTAAAAGTTGCTGAAAGTATCCTAAAACTAAACTGGATGGTCGGGACGTAATTATATTTTCTGGCCGCCCGTCGATATCCCACGGCCCTAGATAGCACGGTCACTGCTAACTGCCATCCTACATTCGGTAGGCACTATCTTGTATTCTACAAGCACTATTCCTTAATCTCTTTCGAGAGGAAGGTCGTTAATATTTTGATTGCTGTAGCCATCCAAATATAAAACAGGTTAGCGGTTCTGATATTTTTAGCCTGGTCACTACCCCAGAGACTGCGTTATTAGCCAGGGCCATCACACCTGGTTTGTTAGTCTATTTCAATAGAGACCTTCAATGTTCCACAGTTTTACCTGCTTCGCTCCAGTCATCTACCATAGGGTCTAACGGATCATAGTTAATGATTTTATGTTGCTGTTTCTAACCTATAAACTTTTTCTGTCTTGATAGATGTATTGTAGCACTATTCGTAGATGCTGTCAATACATTTTGGATCAATTCGTTAGGCGGCCTTCAATCTGCTACCTAATGACTTGAACTGGTCAGCCGCGTAACTTGCGGCAAACGCTCTAGGCTTGACCATAGGCACAACGTTACACATGCCTTTGATATAGCCCACTGCTTCGTTGACTGCGACACTACTACCATACATTTCGTTAGGGTTGATGTCCAAGTGAACTTCAATGTCGTGAGCGATCAATTCACTTAGTTGTAAGTAAGTATCAGCAACACGATAAACTTCGTTCATCAGTCTCATTTTAGGCTTGTTAGCCTTTTGTTCAAAGTCACGTTCACGTTCAACGGCACCGAAGATTCGGCAACCGTTGTTACCGTTAATGTGAACTACAACGGCAGTAACGTAGTCAGCGTACCACACATCATTGTGATGCACACGTTCACTGTCACAGCCGAGGTAAATTTTAGTTTCTGGTTCACAACTGTTGATGAAGTCTGCTACTTCTTGGATGTCTAGTTTACGCTTATACATTTTATTACCTCATAATATCTTTCCGATGTTTACGTGACCGGTCACGGATCTTTTTCATATACTCGTCTTTGTCAATTAAGCCAGCGTCAAAATCCTTTTGAACTCGCTCATGAATCTTTTCCAATTTGGCATACTCTATGGGATTTAGAGCCATTTGCCCATTCGTGTAACGCTCACGAACTACCTCACGATAGCGTTCGCTGGCGATTAGGACAAAGTTAAAAATACTGCCAGCGTATTGCTGTGCTGTTGGGTTATCTACCATTTTGGTTCCTTTGAGTTTAAAAGTTGGAGCGGGATAGCGGGTTCGAACCGCTGACGAACAGCTTGGAAGGCTGACACTCTACCACTGAGTTAATCCCGCTAAGAATTAGTATTGTATCACAGTTAAGAGATTGTGTCAAGAAGGTTTTTAACCATTCTTTCTCTTTGACCTGAACTTGTTGCTCCTAGTATGACTAATACATAGTGCTTGTTGTTCTTGTTGAAGAACATGGTCAAACATCGGCCAGCGGCATTGGTAAATCCAGTCTTTGCCGATTGAATATCCAATTTGCCTGCGAATACGTTTGTATTGTTTGCTTTGATAACCTGTATCTTATCACGCTTGCCGATTGAATAGACTGTTAGTGTCTTGGTTGCGGCGGCTTCGTTGAATACAGGAATCTTCGCCGTGTATTCTGTTAATTTCTTAATGTCTCTGATTGTGCTGACATTGTTAGAGTCAAGTCCAGTAGAATCACGATAGAATGTATCCATCATGCCTAGTTCTGTTGCTCGTCGGTTCATTTCTCTTATAAAGTCTGCGCTGTCGATTCCGGCAGTTTCACTAAGAGTGTTGGCGGCAAGATTGTCACTTCCGACTAGGGCGAGTTTAATCAACTCAAGTCGTGATAGCGTCATGCCTGGCTTGATATAATAACTGTGCTGTGTTCCAACAACGGTCAAGGCTTCATTTAAGTTGAAGTTCTTTTCCAATGTCACGAGCACGGTCATTAGTTTTGTTATGCTAGCCATGCTACGAACAGCGTCAATATTTTTATCTGCTATCACTTGCTTTGAATCTAAGTCCCAGATAGCGTAGGCTGCTGGAGTAGATAGCGGTTCCTTGTGCTTTTTAGCTTTGGCTTTGGCACCAGTTACCAGGGCAAGTGAGAGCATCAATAGTATTAAAGCTCTCATGTAGTATTTATCTTAAAAGTGTGGGGCCTGTTATTGTTTTGATTAGGCTACCAAAGCATAAATAAAGTTATGAACTACGAAAAACATTATGACTTACTAATAAATCGTGCCAAATCTAGAACGATTGATGGTTATACGGAAGAACATCATATCATACCTAAATCTATCGGCGGATCTGATGAACCATCAAATCTCGTTAGACTAACAGCACGTGAGCATTATTTGTCTCACATTCTATTAGCAAAAATTTATGGCGGCAAATTATGGCACGCCGTAAATCAAATGGGAAGATTAAAAAAATATTCTAATCGAGTGTACGCACAAGCTAGGATTGAACACTCTAAACTTCTATCTGAACAAAACAAAAGAACAAAGTCTAAGCCCAAAGAATATCGTAACTATAAATGTTCCAACTGCGGAACATCACTCATATACGAAGAATTCTGTCATCATCTACCAAAAGAACACTACTACTGTGATGCTAAGTGTAGAAATGTCTATATCGCTAAAACTAGATTAACTAAACCCGTGGGCAATAGAAAAACTAAAGCAGATGGTAGAACATCATGGAATAAAGGTGTGCCCAGTTTAACATCAGCAGACAACGCTAGGAAAGGCGCGGCGAAATTAGCCGCTAAGGTGACTGGTAGAAAACGCTTATATAAAGATGATGGATCGTGGACTTGGTACTACCCATAAAGTAACCCCCGAAGGGGTTACTTACTATTTTCTGTTTCTAAGTATAGTTACTCAATGATAGCCTTAAGCGGCCATCAAATATGCTGTTTCATCGTTTGCATTTAACGTTTTTGCTTCTTCGGCCGGGAATCCCCAACCCTAACGGCTTCTACCTTGCCGAGCGCCACTATTCTTACTCTTTGCCCTGTCGAAACCATGGCAGGCCCATTATAAAACACACTCAGACAGGAGTCGAACCTGTATCTCTTGCGAAGGCATACCGTTAGCCTCACTCAATGTGTTTTATGGTGGACCTGGCGGGAGTCGAACCCGCGTCCAGAACACTTTTCTTAATAACAGTTTACGCTGTTCAAGTATTTATTATACTATTAGTCTTGTTCGGTGTCAACTAATTTGGTTATATATTTCTCTTATAATCAACCACATCATCAACTTCTGGTGGTTGCTGAATATGATGAGTATTGCCTGGCATAGATGGAGGCTCTTTTGCTATGGGAATAACTTTTTTACGGTTAGCACGATCTCTATCCGCTATTCTACCTATTCTGTATTGTTCAGCAAAATTAACTGCCTGTGTGCGAGTAACAAAATAATTGTAGTCGCCCATTTGAGTAAGAAAAATCTCATCATTGATGCCAGGAATCGTATTTGGTGGTAACTTTTCAATTTCTGGATATTTTATCTGCTTTAGTTGGATAAAGTCAGCCAACGTCATTCCGTTATAAACAGTCTGTTCAAATATAAGAACATTCATGTGCTTTACATACTGATCTGGTTTCTCAATAACAAAACTACTAGGATATAATCGTACCGGTTGTTCGTCATAATCCTTATATGCTCTAGCCGCAGTTGGAATAGCCGCAGTAGCAGCCACAGCTCCAGCGCCTCTTAGAAAATTCCGTCTTGATAAGTCTTCACTAACTATTTCTTTAATTCGCATTGCGCGGCCCTCAGAGAACAACTTTACCTTGTTTTTTATCGTGTTTTAGGAACTTAGAACCGAATTTTCGATTGTAGTCAAACACCCAATAAATGATGCCGCCAAAACTGACCAATACTAAGATCCATTCCATAAACACTCCTGTTATAGTGTATTTATAGTGGATAGTGTAATCTTAGCCACGATTGGGCTTCTGTCTCGGTCTCAAAGAAAGGGCTGATTGTCTGGCCGTTAATACGCCAGAAGTAGGTATATGAATTCATACCAGAATCACGACATTTGACCAGCTCAAATTTCATGATTGTATTTATTCCTAATTATCTAATAAACTAAATATCATCTATGAATCAATTCTCCTACCTACTAGACAATCTGCCAGAACTAACACCTGAAATGTTGAATGAGGCTCTTACCAATGAATACTGGAATACTGAGCGACCATTTATGTGTATTTCAGGAGCAACTACTATGAGAAAAACTCAGTTTGTTCAAGACTTAGAGAATAACGTAGGCAAAGTAACTACTTGCTTCTTGAAAACTGCGCCAAATCAATTATATGACTGGCACACGGATCCTACTCGTGGGTGCGCAATAAATTGGCTAGTAAAATCTAATCCTGGGGCATTGACTCTTCATAGATGGAATAACAATAATCGTTATTACTGGGATATCGAGGAAGTCAAATACAAGTTACTTAAACCAACATTGTTCAATGTAAAACAAGAACACTGTGTAATCAATAACTACTGCGATGAACGAATCATTCTTAGTATTAGTATCACCGATTCTTCTTACGATGAAGTTTTAGAATACTTGAAAAATCTAAAGATAGACCAGTACTAAATCAACCTCGTCGAGTGAGCAGATACTTGAATCCGTTAGCTTGTTCTAACCACTCGTTATATCTTTCTACGTGCGTTAATTCGTCTGGCAATACAGGAATGCCGTTCTTTTCCCAAAGAGTATTCTTGTATAATTTTGCTTTTACTAATTTCTTAGTGTTGAGTTCATACATATTATCGGCTACTTGTTGAGCCAATACTAATTTGCCAGTGATCGAAGCCTCATCAAATGATACTCTACCATGAGTCTTGAATTTTCTGCCAGCAGTTCTCCTACGCTCACACATTTCAGCAAACTTCTGAGCATCGTCTAGCGTCATGTGTTCATTTTGCCAGTTGACATAATTATTTTTATATGCGTTAGATGCAGATAGAGGACGCTCGTCAGCTTTATGTATCTTAATATAGCCATACTTGGTATAATTCAAATCCATTTCACTGTAATAGTTATCTACTGCTGTTTTTTCTTTGAGTGATAACGCAACCATTTGCCAAGTGTCGAACGGACTTTCTTCTGACATTAGGAAGTCAACAGTCTCATTCAAACTTTCTTTTGATTCATAAGGTAAACCAGCAATAAAGTTGCCGTGTAATGCTAACTTAGAGCCATATTGCTCCTTCATTTTTCTTACAAAATCTACTTGCTTTTGTTTATTGCCTGCCTTGTTAACTGCCTTGGCTGCTTGTGTATTGAATGTTTCGATACCAAAGAATGCAGATCGCATGCCGCCACGATACAACTGGTCAACAGTTTCTGGGTGAGCCATCAATAAATCTAATCTGATATAGCCGTGCCATTCTAATTCAAACGGCAAGCTGTCTCCTAGTTCACCCAGCATCTGACATTTTTCAGGACTGTCATTGATAGTATCGTCACTTAGAATGTATCTCGTAACGCCGAAACGCTCATAGTTTTCAATAAGTTCTTTGCGTAGCAAATCAAAATTTCTAACATAGTCGGATTTCTTTTTGCCGTTTAAAGGAAACGCACAGAAAGTACATTTAAAAATACAACCTCTTGCTACTTCAATGACTAAAGTTTCTCCTGGCAAAATAGCATCGCCATCAGAATAACTCATTTCACAAGTACTAAAATCATAAAGTTCTGCTTTGTGATCTGTTATGATAACAGGACCATATTGACTCTTGTAACTCTTTGCTAACTCTGTGCCCTTGTGAAGATGATCTGCCAAATTAACAATAGACATTTCAGCATAGCCGCAAACAACATAATCAAAGATGCCGTTTTCGACTGAATCGACTGCGTTGGGTCCACCAAGAGCAAACTTACATTTATCGTTGATAGAGTATACCAGATTTCTAAGTTTATCATTGTACTCTATGCCATGTGGCAAAAATAAGTTTGTGTTTGTTACAAAACTTTCTGATAACTGATTCAAAAAATCTGGTCTAGAAATATCAGAGTAAAAGAAGTTATTGAACCCAATGAATAAGGTCTGGTCCGAAATTGCGTGTCGTAATGTATGTTCTAATTCTTTCCAAGAAAAAACTGAAGCATGATGTATGACCAAAACTTCGTAACCTGCTTGTCTCAACATATAGGCTACCTTGTATGGTCCTAAAGTTTTGTCAAGATATAATGCTGAAGTTTTGTCTGTTATGATAATAACGTTTGGCTTACTGTTGTCGAACATCTTTGATGCCCCACTTGATTTTTAGCCAAATGCGTTCGTGAATGTAGTAGTCTACACTTAACAGAATATGAAGCGCCGTAGCAAAACCAGTAGCACTACCTAAGTCACCAGTGAATAAGTATGTCCACAGAATTGTGAAAAGCCACGCTGTTAAGCGATACGTGATCATTCTAGTGACTGTGCGTTTGTGTGTTTCCTGAATCATTGGTTTATAATATGTGGAGCGGGTAAGCGGGTTCGAACCGCTGGCCTAAACCTTGGCAAGGTTTCGCTCTACCAACTGAGCTATACCCGCATGTTTTTATTTATTCAAGTTAAGCAACTCGCAAAATTAAATGATAGCCAAACTGAGTTTGTACTGGCAAACTTAGTGAGCCTACCGCTAGTCCGAATGTAGCATCTTCAAATGGCTTGACCATCTGACCACGGCCAAAGAAGCCTAAATCGCCACCGTTGACTTTACTTGGGCAACGTGAGTTATTCTGTGCTTCGATGCCAAAGTCACCACCAGCTTTGATACGCTCGTGAATGTCCATGGCTTGTGCTAGTGTTTCTACTAGAATGTGTTTTGCTCTTACTTGTTCTGTCATTAGTGTTCCTTAAATAAATACTAGTATGAATTCATACCAGTATGATCTCCTGACTCGTGATGGTTTTCAAATCCATATGTGTATGGACGGTAGTAGCAACTACCTGTTTATTAACGATATTTACAACAATAAGTTGACTATGAAATATTTTCTTGATGCTGAGCAGGCAAGAAAGTTCATAGAGCAACTTATTTTAGATGAGTAGTGACTTCGGCAAACGTGTCACTAAAGCCACCAACTTGAAAAAATATTCTCGGTGTCGTGTTGTTGGGCACACCATGATACACTTCTGTATTGACCAGAGACACTGGCCAACGATAATCATATGAATCTATTTCTACACAGTCATCAATGTTGTGTAGTAATCTATTCCCACTATTCTTGGTATCAGTGTACCAAGATACTGGCGATACTGGAACCAACGGAATTGAAATTACACACTTTCTAGAATCCTTATGAGGGACCAGAATAGAATTGACTAGTGAGACTTGACTATATTCATATACTTGCTCGACTGTGCTGTGACTAGTTCCCTCTTTGAATAAGCCAGCTATCTTAGCAAAAATAGGCTGTTGCTTATAATCAGTATCACTATTCTTCAAAAAGAAATCTTTGTATTGTTCAAAGGTACCTTTAGCTGTAATGAATGGCTGAGTTTTGGCAACATATCTGTGTGAGAGATAGTTTAAGAAACGCCAGTCGTTAGCATCTAAGTCAACGTGTAATTGCTTATAATGTGGGTTCATGTATGATAAAACTTTCGATATCTGGTCTAGTCAAATCTAATTCTGCTACATACTGATCTACCGTGAACAAATGAATTTTGTCCAAGAAAGTAAATCTAGAAATCATTTCGTTGCCTCTATTTAGTTTGAGACTTAGATTGAGTTTGTCATACACTCGATCACGCCAAAACTTGTATAACTTGAAACGATGTTCATTAAATCCTAATCTGTACTTTTTACAGCCTAGTTCTAAGGCTGCTCTTATTTGATACGAAACTAAGATTGAACTAACAATCCCAGGATGATTTGTAAATCCTTCAGGGTGTATCGCTAGTCTGTGACAATAAGCAGTATCACCTAAGATCATTAGACCAGCGTACATTATTGGCTGTTCTTGATAGTATACAAAAGCAAAATTGCCATTAGTTAATCGTTCCTTCAAGCTAATGCCTAGTTTGTTTCTAGCATCATCAGACAAGTCATAATTTTCACTGTAACTTTTGTTGCTTTGCTTTACTGCTCTTGATGGATGTTGCCACCATGTTTGAATTGATTCTAATACTTGTTTTGTTTCTTCGTATGGATAACAATCAACTCTTACAGTATATTCAGCTTGATTGGTAGGAAGAATCTTCATCGCTTTGAATCTAAGTTATTGTTATCAAGCAGAGGATCTGACCATCTAGTAAATCCTAGATCAGGTATATCTATTACCTCTGAAAAGTCATTGAACCACCAGAAGCGCCATTCGTTACTAAAAACTTCATGTGGCGGATCATCACGCATTACAAAATAAAACTTGTCGTCTTTAGGATAGTAGCAAGGCTTACGATTAGTTTCTCCCATCATAAAATGAGATGGCTCACCTTCAATGCTATCTTGATTGAACTTGTAACAAACTGTTAGCGTGAAGGGACATTGATGTATATGCTTGTTGATGGAAACACCAGGCTCAGTAATCAACAATTTAGAGTGTATCATGCCGATCTTGTTGTCTTGCCGCTTAGCATTGTTTAGTATCAGCAAATCATTTACAATTTGATTTACTTCAATTAGTTGACTGCGTAGAACATTCTTGAATTCCTCGGGTATCCATAGAACTCCGTGTCTTGCTGGCAGTTGTGTTTGAATTGCTTGTAGCACATGAGCGATAGTAATATTGCTATGGCCCATAGGCGGCTCAAGGACTAAGTCATTGTTTTGAATCTTTGACAGAGGATCAATTATGCCACTATCAAACATACTGAAATAAGTATCGGTTGTTTCAAGCGTAAGTGTATTGATTCGCTTCATACCCAACTTGAAAAAGTTACTATTTCTAAATGCGTTAAAGTCCATGATGAAATATTTGGCGGAAGCGGTGAGATTCGAACTCACGAGGGGCGTTAACCCCTGCCGGGTTAGTAATCCGGTGCCATCGGCCACTCGGCCACGCTTCCTTAACTTTACTTATCAACAATCTTACCGTGTTGAAAAAACTTGCTATACACTTCATCAAATGTAGGATTGTTTCTTAATCTGATAGTTAGTGTAGTTCTAAACTGTCCATCTCGTCTGCTACACGCATCATGAGGAATATCGACCCTAGACATAACAGGTGTATCTACTATACTGACCTTATCTAAAATGTATGGCTCTTCTTGCCAGTCGATCATTGCTCTGATTGTTTTGCCGTCTGCCGCAAAAGTAAATCTTGTTTCAAATTTGCCGCCAGCATAATACATATAGGTATCTTCACAACCCTCAATAGGAAGTATTAGCGAAACATTTAGAATTTCTTTGTAAATGTTTGAATCTAAGTGCATACCTCGTATCTCTGATACTGAGGGCGATTCATCACTACTGTATATAAAATTTCGGCGCTTGAATGCCACAAATGCTTCTGCTCGTGGCAGTTCACAAGCATACAACTCTTCATTCAATTTGTCTAGTAGATGCTGTGGCAAAACAGGCCTTGTTATATACAAGTCCTGTTGTTCTTTGTCCTTCATTTCATCTAACATAAACTGCTTGAGTTCTTCATAGCAGTCTAATTGAAATTTTGCGTTTAGCATTACAGTGGTGTATTATCGTAGTTACCAGCAATTCTGTGTAGCACACGCTTGTCCATATGTTCAAATGCCCAACGCTTGTGTAATCCCATATACTGATCTGAGATAGTTACGTCACCATCTTGCCAATCATGATGATAGATATACTTTTCTTGCGTCATGATAGTAGTTAGTTCTGCTTTTAATTCTTCACTTTCCTTGATAGGCAAGTGCATAACGTGATGTACTTGTAGGAAAGGAAAGTCTAAACTAGTAACGCCTCTGCGATTAGTATACACAACCTTTTGTGGCGCATCGTATCTAATCATTGAGCCAGTAGTCGAAATATTCTTCCAACCAGCATTATGAACAGTATAGGTATTTTCCATGTGACCATTGATAACTTGTAGTGGTCTTAGATAATTCTTCATATCTTCTGGAAGTTCTTGCCACACAAGCGCACTATTGATCCAGCTTGTTCTACTACCAACAGAACCTTCAGCCGCATACAACCAAATTACTGGTTGACGTTGCTTATCCCATGGACGATTACAATGCCAATCAAGAGTTTCTTTATGTCCGAATAGACCTAGTACGCCTTCTTCTGCGGCGCCGCCTACTCTGAAAATTTTACGTTCGCTAAGTGAACTACCTAAAATCTTATGCTCGTCTCCTGGATTCTTTCTTCTAGGATTAGGCACGATATTAGCATCATCTGGATACGGTAACTCAAAGTAGTTTGAATAATCTTCTACTTTACCCATTAATTGCATAAATCTAACCTGATCATCAGGCGTGAGTTTTTGATTTTTAATAACTACAGCACTATGCGTTTCGACAAGTTTACTGATTTCGAAAACTTGTTCCTGCGTAGCTTCTGCTAAGTTCAAATCTAGAATTTCTCTAGTCCAACCGTTATCGTGAATTTTGATGTTCATTGTTTACCTCGTTGTTTATTTAGTTACTCAGTAAACAGTGTTTTTTTAATGGTGGGACCGCTGGGACTTGAACCCAGAACTGCCCGATTATGAGTCGAGTGTTATAACCAATTTAACTAAAGTCCCATATAAATACTATTGTGAGAGACAAATACGTTCAATACATACTAGAATCACTAGAACGTCTGTCGGGTAATAGGGAGAAAGGTAAGTTTCATTATCAGCATGGTTTGTTGATAGGCATTATCATTTCGCTTATCTACGCTGACAGTAAAAACTTCGACCGTATTGAACGCATATTCAAAAAACTAGAACGCCGTTAACATGGCAAGTCTGTCCTGTTGTTACTCGGCACTATGCTTAACAAGGATTTGCACCTATCGAGAACGGATATTCTGAGTACCCATTTTTAGAATTGACTTTCTACCATATAGAAACACACTCATTTCCTAGCTTTACGGCGGTAGTGCCCTACTCTTTGGGATAGCCCCTGCGTCCAGTTGCTAGGTATCCACGAAGCCGTTGAATGTGTTTTTATATGGTAATACCATATGAAAACAATCTATCGCACAGCCCCGCCCCGTATGCTAGGACTTTCAACGGGTGCTTCCTATAAATTGTTTACATATGGTAGGGGCACAGAGAATCGAACTCTGATTTACGGGTTAAAAGCCCGCTACTTTAGCCGTTAAGTTATACCCCCATATTGGTCCCTACCGTCAGATTCGAACTGACACCTCATTGATTAAGAGTCAAGTGCGCTACCGTTAACGCTAGATAGGGTTAGTCGTAATTATTTTGATTTTACGTGCCAACCCTTGACCAATACGGGATCAAGAGTGACACTAACGTTTAGCACGTTTCATGCCGTTCTCCTTGTGAAATTAGATAGACTGCTACTTATCCTATTATACGCCGCAGTCCTAGGCGAGTCCCTGGCACCCCGTGATGGACTCGAACCACCGAATGTCGGAATCAAAATCCGATGCCTTACCAACTTGGCGAACAGGGTATATGTTTGGTTGCGAACGGGTGGAATCGCACCACCGACCTTCAGCTTATGAGACTGACGAGCTACTACTGCTCCACGCCGCAATAAATTTTATTGAAACACACTAGGACAACTGTGACGAGCAGGGTCTTTTTACGTCCATCTCCAAGCATCTAACTAGATGGTCATTCTAGTCCGGAGACACTCTTCAATCAATGTGCTTCAATAAAATGTCTAGCTACACCCACCACAGGCGCCCTAGACCGAGCTGTTACTCTGTCCACGTATTTTTCCATTTAGACGGGTTAGCGTCCCGCCTTTGTGATTTCTCAAGTCGCCCATATAGCGGGCCTTGCGGCAGATCCAATGCGCCGTGTCAGTATGGCTGCGACAATCGCCCACTTTAATTAACAGTACAAAGTGTAACCCGGGTTTCTTTGGTGCCGCCACGTGAACTCGAATCACGGACCCCCGCCTTATCAAGACGGTGCTCTAACCAACTGAGCTATGGAGGCAATAAATGGTGGAGAAGAACGGGATCGAACCGATGACCTTCTGCTTGCAAAGCAGTTGCTCTCCCAGCTGAGCTACATCCCCATATTAAATTTGTCAGTAGTACTACCATCGTTATTAGTACCATTCACCCAAGTTAATAAAGCCGGCTGGGACTCGGTACGTCACTTGGGATACTAGTCCAGTTAGCAACCAATCTGCGCCGATCTTCCGATCAGCCGGGAGTTGAACCCGTCCCCTTCTACTATTTCGGTAGTTCGAACTTACCTAGATAGCGTGACCCTCTCTTGCTGACACTGACAAAACTGGATGCGGGTACTGGATTCGAACCAGTGATGCGCCTGGCTTATGAGACCGGCGTGGTGACCACCCTACCCGCTATAATATTTAGTATAATTTGGAGGACGGGGTAGGAGTTAAACCTACCTGTACCGAGTTTGCAATCCGGAGCATCTGTCGCTCTGCCACCCGTCCATAAAATTGGTCGGAGATACAGGATTCGAACCTGTGACCCTCTGGTCCCAAACCAGATGCGCTAGCCAGACTGCGCTAATCTCCGAATAATAACTTGGCGCCTCGTAGGGGACTCGAACCCCTGGCCTCTTGCGTGACAGGCAAGCGATCTAACCAACTGAGCTAACGAAGCATAAATGGTGCCCCTAGAGAGAATCGAACTCCCGTCCTCGGATTACAAAACCGATGTTCTGCCATTTAACTACAGGGGCGTAATAGGAGCCGGTTACGATTTCCGGCGTGACTGTTATCGTCACCGACTCGCACTTGCATGGGTGTGCTTTGGTGGATGAGGTTGGACTTGAACCAACAATGCCAGAGGCGGAAGATTTACAGTCTCCTGGGGTTACCAATTTTCCTACACATCCATATAAAAACTACACTGACATCCTACAGCTTTAGTAGGCCTCTCACTCTGTGAATGACGCGGTCACACATCAGTGTAT
>JACCDO011303938.1_pt1 | contig 13872 bp, 8 predicted proteins | sample 7446101 | NCBI WGS metagenome assembly JACCDO01 (sample SAMN15323440, study PRJNA562643) | freshwater metagenome | isolation source: river surface water | place: USA:Blue River Watershed | collected 2017-08-16
GTCTAGAAGGAGAGGACATTGCTCTAAAGTCGCTCTCCATCAAGGGTTCAAAGCCTTGCGCCCAAAGCTCTTGGATGCGATTGCGCAACTGCTCTTGGTCGCTCAAACCCTTCTCAATTGAGATTGAAGACCCAGTTGAGTAACTGAGATTCACGGCGTGATTTGGCAGATCAAACAGTTCGAACACCGCCGCTAAATCAATTCCTGGAGTTAGGGATTGTGACTTTGCCACGATGCTGGCTGATTGGTGGGTCTCATAAATTGTGATGTTGCGACTGAGGGAAATAAGAACCAGTAGTTCGTGGTCCACAGTTGCCCAAGGGGTTACTGGGTTGGGCCCGATGGTTCCCTCACTAGCCAACCCATAGTCCAGACCGAGTTCCGCTGCGCCGGCTTTGGCTTTTGCAATTGCGGTTTCTAAAGGAGATGAAAGCCTTGGAGTCTCTCCCGAGAAGGTGCCGAAAAGATCCGTATCGATTTCCGCCACAACCAGCTCAAAGTTTTCCAAACGCGCAAAGGCTGGCAGGAGCTGTTCTAGCTTGCCGTGCTTGGTGGCGAGGGCGATTTTGTTTTTCATCAACAGCTCAAACCTGCAAAGCCGAGTTGCTATTTCGGTGCCCGATGGCTGGACCGTCAGTCATTGATTGCTACTTTTCAGCTCTCGACACCTTGGCGCCATCGGGCCAGGCAACTACGCAGACCTTGTTCCCAGATCGGTCAGCCAATATCCAAAAAGAAGGTGCGTTTGAGCTGTCCACCATCACACCGCCTGCTTTTAGCGCTGCATCTACTCGACTCTGGGCATGCTCCTTAGCGACCGAGACATCTAGGTGCATCGCGTGGCGAAGGGGTTTATTCGCATCGATATCCTGCATCCAAACATTGGAACTAACGCCAAGTGGGTCTATCCCAGCGTCATCCAGCATCGGTTCATACCCCAGCACAGCTCTCCAAAAGCCAATGTCAATCGCGTCTGGTTTAGCGGCGATCGCAAATTGCACCTCTTGAACCAGTCCTGGATTGGCTACCGCTGAGTGTGATCGAGCAATCTTGGAGATTTCTCGTGCGATTTTGATGTGCTCAATTTCGGTGTTCCAAACCTCGCGGGTGAGGCGAATCGTGAGACTCCTACTAACTAATGACATGTGAGCAGCAGTGCCATCAAGACCTGGCAACTGAGCAATGGCCTGCGCTAGCTCGGCAGCTGCGGCCAGGGATTTGGTTTGGAACACTGCTGTCGGACCGCCATGCAGCACAACCCAGTCGGTCAAATCTTCAGTCGCTAGGAATTCTTTCCAGCCTTGATCACTCATCGACACTCCTTGGTAAAACTCATGGAAAGTCTAGGAGAGCGCCAGTGCTGATTGCCCAGCAATAAACTGACACCATGACCCAGGCAAACTACGATGTTGCGATTATTGGTGGCGGACACAACGGGTTAGTTGCTGCCGCGTATCTTGCCAGGGCAGGTAAGTCGGTCGTGGTGCTGGAACAGCACGATGTGGTTGGTGGTGCTGCAGTTTCAACCAAGACTTTCGAAGGAGTAGAGGCAAGACTCTCTCGGTATTCATACCTGGTCAGCCTGCTGCCAAAGCAAATCATCGAGGACTTAGAGCTAGAGGTTGAACTAGCACATCGCCGCTACGGATCCTTCACCCCAACACTCGATGGTAAAGCTGGCTTGCTGATCGACAAGTCAGATGCTGCGGCTACCAAAGCTTCGTTTGAAGCAGTAGGTGCGGAAGATGACTATGAGGCGTGGAACCAGTTCTATGCAAAGACGGAAGTAATCGCACAAAAGCTTTTCTCAACCGTGCTGGAGCCACTGCGCACCGAACAGGAAGTCGCAGCACTGTTAGGCCCTGAGCTTTGGCATGACTTCTTTGTGCGTCCGATTGGCGAGACTATTGAGAAGACCTTCAAAACCAACCTGGTCCGAGGGGTAGTGATGACCGATGCCGTCATCGGCACCTTCGCTTCCAACCACGACGAGACACTTCAAGCCAACAAGTGCTTTTTGTATCACGTGATTGGCAATGAGACTGGCGATTGGAACATCCCGGTTGGCGGCATGGGATCTGTCACAACCTCCATGGCTAAGCGGGCCAGCGCATTGGGAGCAGAACTTAGGCCGGGCTGCCAGGTGCTCAAAATTGATGCCGGTGAACCACACACCATCAAGTTCTTAGAACATGGCATCGAGCAGCAGGTCAGCGCAGCGGTGATTCTTGCCAACGTTGCTAAGCCAACGCTTGATGCGCTGCTTGGGGAATCCAACGAGCACAATATCGAGGGTGCTCAGGTCAAGGTGAACATGCTGCTAAAGCGTTTGCCGAAACTGAAAGCAGGCACGGATCCAGTTGCTGCGTTTGGTGGCACTTTCCACATCAACGAAACCTTTGAGCAGCTTCAGAGCGCTTACGACCAAGCGTCTCGTGGCAAGATCCCAAACCCGCTCCCCTGCGAGATTTACTGTCACTCGATCACCGACTCCAGCATCCTCGGTCCTGAGCTGAGGGCCTCTGGGGCACAAACTCTTACTGTTTTTGCGCTCCACACCCCACACTCGCTACTGGCCGGTCGCGACCACGACCGGATGCGTCAGGCTCTGGAGAATGCCGCGGTTGACTCGATCAACTCGGTGCTGGCCGAGGACATCAGAGATCTTTTGATGCTTGATGCCAATGGCAAGCCCTGCATTGAAACCAAAACCACACAGGACCTTGAAGATGCCCTTGGTTTGCCCGGTGGCAACATCTTCCATGCGCCACTGAGCTGGCCCTATGTTGAATCCGACTCGGCGCTGGACACCCCTGGTGGCCGCTGGGGAGTAAATTCTGGATACCAAGGAATCTACTTCTGTGGATCTACCGCGGTGCGCGGTGGCGCAGTAAGTGGCATTGGTGGTCACAATGCTGCGATGGCAGTGCTAGAGAGCTAACAAAAACCGCTGAGCAACATCCAAAGGCTTGGCCACCGAGTGTTTAGGAGATTGGTCCATATGTCTATAGAAAGCATTGTTTCAATATCCCTATGGGTCATTTTCCCGCTCGGAATTCTGGGTAGCTTGCTGCACTTCTTATTTGACTGGACAGGTCACAACAAATTCATCAGCGTGATTGCCGCCGTGAATGAAAGCTACTGGGAACACATAAAGATCGCTGTCTGGCCCGTGCTGCTAGTTCAATTCTCTCTATTTGTTGCTGGTGGTTTTCAATACTCATCTTTTATCCCAGCGGCGACAGTTGCTCTTTACTCGATTCCTATCTCGATGATCGGGTTGGTTTATCTGTATAAAGCAGTTAGCAAGCGCAACATATTGTGGATTGACATCAGCGTCTTCTTTTTAGTGATTGCCATAGCCCAGGTGGTTTTCGTACTTCTTCTTCAAGAACTTGATGCATCAATCTGGATGATCCTGATTTCGCTTGCTTTCTTTGTTGGTCTCATCGTGGCTTTTCTTCGATTCACAACTCGGCCACCAAAAGAGCCAGATGTATTTATTGATCCAACAAATAAGAAGTATGGCCTTCGAGCACATCCAGATATGGACTCACCAGCGGGCAGTTGAGGCGACTGCTGAGCCCGGTGTTTCTCCCTTGGTAGATCCAGCAAAGGGTGTCAAGGACACTCTTTTCCATGGGTCGCGATCAAATCCGGTTTAAGTCATCATTGGCGTGCAAGTAACGTTCGCTGAACGGCGCAAAGGCTCCCCGGAATTTCGTGCAGCTGGAGGTAACTAGCTGTCTAGCTCTTTGATGTATTTGTTGGTGGAAACGAATATGCCCGCCACCAAGACTCCGAGTGACAGCGCCAGGTAGATCGGTTTCACGCCAATCGCATCAACCGCTGCACCCACCGCAACCATAGAAATCATCGGGCCTGCCGACCAAACCGTCATCTCTAGCGAGAAGACTCGACCGCGCTTATTGGCAGGGATTTTGGTTTGGATCACGGTGTTTAGTAGCGGTAAGAGCGGTCCCCAAACCAGGCCAAGAATCAAACCAAACAGAATCATCGCCCACTGCGCAGGAAGCTGGCTCATCGGAATCATCGAGAGCGGCACCCCCAGAATTCCGATTCGCAGAATGTTTGCGTAGCTAATGCGCTTGTGGATCTGCTCAAAGAACAAAGCGCCAAAAACCGATGCAAATGCCATGGCCGAGATAACCAAGCCGAGACCCTCTGGGTTGCCCATTTCACTATAGGCAGTGGGAAGAATCAGCATCTCGGTTGGCAGATAGATCAGCGCCAACGTCATGATTGCCGACATCAGTACCAGTACCGATGGAGTCTTGAACAGAATCTTGAAGCCCTGAATCGCATAGATGTAGAACGGCTGATTCTCCGACTCGTCGTTCTCCTCGCGGTGCTCGGTAACGCGAATTAGAAAAGCGAAGAATGCCGATACTGCTCCAAACCCAGCAACCACCAAGAAGGTATTGGCGGAACCGATGGCCGCGATACAGAAGGTTGCGAGCGCCGGACCAATCGCAAAGCCAGAAGCAAAGATTGCCTCGTGGATTGAGTTGGCACGGTCCAGGGTCATTTTGCCCGCGGCAGCAACATCTGGCACCAGCGACTTTCTTGCAGTCGATCCACCCGGGGCAACCACGGCACGCAAAATGCCAATACCAATTAGCGCGGTCAGGGTCAGCTCCCAGAATCCCGCAAAGATCGGGATCATCAGCGAGGTCAAAACGGTCAAAAACTCTGACCAGCCAGCGGCATTTCTCCTACCGACCTTGTCGATAAAGGATCCGATTACCGGAGAGAGCAGTAGCCCAGGGATCGCGGTTAGTGACACCACAAGCCCAGCTGCAGTTGAGGTTCCGGTGATCTCGAGCGCGATCCAAGGGATTGCGATAAAGACCATCGAGCCCGAGATCACGCTCGTAATCGAGGCGAACTGGAGCAGAATAAATGGCGCTAAGTTGCGCTTCACAAGACCTACTTCGTTAGACCTAGGTCTTCTAGCGTGATAGCGGTTAGGTAGGCAAAGCCGGCAGCCTCAATAGCCTGACGAGCACCGGTGTCACGATCCACCACAGTTGCAACCGCAACCACATGCGCACCCGCTGCCTTCAAAGCTTCAGCGGCAGTCAAAGGTGACCCACCGGTGGTTGAGGTGTCCTCCAGAACTACAACGCGCTTTCCCGCAACGCTTGGTCCCTCAACCTGACGACCCATGCCGTGTGCCTTGGCCTGCTTGCGAACTACAAAAGCATCGAGTTTGCGACCCAGCGCTGCAGCCTGGTGCAGTAGCGCAGTGGCAACCGGGTCAGCACCCATGGTCAATCCCCCAGCGGCATCAACGTCGCCGAAACCGTTGTCATCCAGAAGCTTGAGCATCACCTTGCCAATTAGGGGAGACGCCTCGTGGTGCAGGGTTGCTCTGCGCAGGTCAACGTAGTAGTCGGCCTCTAGCCCTGAAGACAAAGTCACTCTGCCGTGAACCACTGCTAGCTCTTTGATTAGTTCGACAAGACGTGGCTTATCAGGTGCGGTGAAGGTCATGTACTCAGGCTAGCAATGATTTGACTAGATGATTCCAACCAAGCGGAGTGTGAGAATCAGCATCACTACACCGCCGACACGGTAGAGCCAGACCACCTTCTTGATTGGTCGCTCTTCATCCTCGGTGCGGCCAAAGCGACCAAACATCGTCAGGATGCTAATCAATAGCATCGGTAGCGGTAGTAAGACAAATGCCCATTCCGCGAACTCGCGGTTCACGCCAAGGAACTGACCAACGATTGCGGTGGTGAAGGACGCTAGAACAATCGAGAAGGCAAGGCCTGGGATACCGGAAGGCAAGATTCGCCAGAGCCATGGCACATTAGGGAAGCGATCCTGATACCAGCCAATAACGGTTGGCAAAACAAATAGTGCCGAGCCCACCCATGACTGCCAGGTGTTGCCGATCAATGCTCCGGTGAAAAGTACCCAGAGTGCGTACCTGGCACCAAGCGCAACCAGCTTCTGTCCAATCGGAGAGTCTGGGATGTGGGTTGGGTTTATCCGATCTAGTCGCTGCGGGTAGTAGCGGGCGACAATCTCCTCAAGCGCTACGCGAAGCACCGCAAAGGCTGCCACCCAGATACCAAAGTCAAAGACGTGGTTCGCTGCGTTCACAGTCAATCCGGTAACCGCCGGCAAGACGCTGACCATGGTCGAAATTGACCAGCCAGACATGAATGGCGCCACTGCGAGATCGCTTAAGCGCTCCCACCACTCAGATGAACCATGAGCAGGCAACTTGCGCAGCTGTCTAAACGCAGTGGTTAGAAGCGCAGGGCCAACACCTATGACAATCACAGCAATAAGTAAGCGCCAATCCGACAGTTCAGGCACCGAGCCGTGGGTTAGCAGCGAACCGATGGCGAACGTCATTACCGCGACAAAGCCACCGAACGCATCCAGGATGCCAATCAGCGCGATGATTAGTAGCAACTCCCAGGTCGGAGTGAGAATCTCGCCACCATTGTCAGCAATAGCCGCTATCGCAACCGCGAAACCTGCCGCCGGCAACACCAAAGTGGCAGATCCAAACATCGCCCTCAGGTAGGCGCCATCGTTGGTGACCTTGGAAAGCAGTGGGCTGAAAGGAGCAAACCAAACCGTCAATCGGTTGGATAGTCGATCCAAGAATGTCAGCGCAGGTATTGCCCATATCGCCAGGCGATCTCCCCAGCCCGTTTTCTCGAGCTGAATCTGGTCGTGAGCAATCTCTAGCTCAGCAATTTCTCCGCTGTCGCCCGAATCATTTGGTCCCGAGCCGGAAGTCTCAGGTGCTGTGGTGACTCTTACCGAGGCCCCTGCCGCGCTGCTGGCAGCGCCTGCTGCGGAAGCCGCCCCGGCAGCGGCGGCGGCAGCGGCCGCGATGCCCGCAACGATGGCAACCGCTTGGGTGGTCTTGGCCATCACGGCCTGAATGCTTTCTTCGCTGCCCATTGGGTCAAACGCAACCGGTGGTGCATCGTCATCACCGGTTGCCCCCAAGGCCAGGTCCGCAACCGGAGCACCGAGTTCGCTCAGAACACCAAAGGTCTCGAACAGATCGATTGGCGCTACTAGGTTCTCAACCACGGCAGGAGCTTCAGCTGGGGTGTTGTCCTCCGGGGCGGCGACCACTGCTTCCTCGGGTTCACTAGGAGTAGCAGTCGAACTTGGAGTTGGAGTTGGAGTTGGAGTGGTCGATGGAGTTGGGGTGTTAGCTGGGGTGGCCGATGGAGCGGGCTTCACGGTTGGCTTTGGCGTTGGCTTAGGCGTTGCCGACGGAGTCGATGATGGGGTAGGGGTCGGATTAACTGATGGAGTTGGAGACGCTGAAGGGGTCTGTGTTATCGGCGGCACTGGAGCGGCCTGGGCTGGAGCCGGGGTAACGGAAACCGGAACAGTGTCACCGGCTTCGATAATCAAAACCAACTCGAGAGACTGCTTGCTGACAATTGAATCCAGCTGTGACTGGGAGATGTAGGTCGGGGTGCTGTTGACACTCACCATGTTGAAGTACTGACCGAAGTAGCCTGGGCTCGAGTTGTTTGAGAACAACACTGCTGGATAGTCGGTGCCGGCTGCCGCGGACTTTGCCACCACATACATACGAACGAAGTACTGGCCTGGCTCGGTGAAAACCAGCGGGTCGGATGTAACTTCACCACTGGGATCGAAGTCTTTTTCGCCCATGTAAACAAAGCCACTGTTCACATTCATGTAGCTCAAGACTTTGTATTGCGCAGAGTGCGCGGCTGGCACCATCAGCTTGGCGATAACCGAGTCACCAGCGCGAATTACCTTTTCTCGGCGAGCGGCGACAGTTTCATTCATGTTCGAAAGCTGACGGAAGTCGCCCATAATCTCGAGCTCCGGCAAGTTTGCCCCGGCTGGAGGAGCGATTACGTTTCTGCCGGCCAAGATACCTCTGGCACCCGCGCTAGCACCCGGGAAGAGACCGGTCGGATCTTGTTTGACCAACGTGTTTGGACGTTGTCTGCCGTTTAGGCCACTCTCATCCAAAATCACTTCGCCCTTTCCAGCATCGGCTGGATTTATCACGGCAATACTGTTGGCAACAATCGTCAGAGCGCTATAGGTAGCCCCATCTGAAGTGGCGATCTGGAACGAGGTGGAGGCGGCAAGCCGTGCGGTTCCAAAAGAGGCCTTCGGAATGCTGTGCGGCAGGGTAATGGTGCAACTGGTTGAGTTGCCCGAAGGGCTAACAGCGAAAGAGCTGGAGTTTAGATTTGTGAATGTAAAGTCCGAAGCACTTAGCGAGTTACAGTTCAACGCCACAGTTGAGGACACCACGAACAGAACGTTGGACTGGGTGCTGGATGTCGATGGCACGTTCATTCTGATGCCCAGCACATTGCCGTTAATCGCAACATTGGATTGCGAGATAAGCGAGTTGGCAGTTCCGGGAGTTGGCAAGGTCAGATCGGCTGGGTTGCCGATCAGGTCGGTGAAAGATCTCGAACCGGTAGTCAAACTCGAAGTTGAAACGTAGCTCAGATCAGAGCTGGTAGCTCCCGCTGGCACCACAAGACGATACTTCAAAACGCTGGTTCCAGAGCCGGAAAGGTATTCGGCGAAGACGCCGGGAAGAACTTCGAGCGTCGACTCGGTTGCGTTCGAACCAGCAACCACTACAGCCTTGTTGAACTGCACAGAAATCTCGACAGCGTCACCGCGCTGATAGTCGCCGTTGATGCCAGAAACTCTGGTTACGAAAGGGGTTGAGAAATCTGGAGTGTGGGTTTGGGTTCGAATCATCGCAGTCGGTGTTGGGTCTGCGGCTCGCAGACCAAACTCGGTCACGTAACCTGTCACCCATCCGCCCAAGCCGGTGGAGTTGATGTCATTCCATTTGAACCCCAGGGCTGAACCATAGACGTGCACGTATTGATCAGCATCTAAATTGGGCTCTCCCGAGTTCCAGGATGCATAGGAAGAATCCAGCGCAAGGTCCCTGGCAATGCCGTTGTTGTTCATTCGGATTTCGGTGCCAGTGTTATTGAACATGTCAATCCAGTAATAGGCACTTGCTGCCGCCCCGGATGTCGGACCTGCCGCCACCAAAGCTTTTTGTTGCGACAGGCTCGTAGGTGTCGCGAGATAGCCCTGCATCCCAAACCAATACTGAGTTGCTGCCCTGGTTTGAGCGGTAGCGATATCGGTGGCGCCAGCATCTGGGACAAACTTGAAATAGGTGCCGGTGACATAGTCATAACCTGCTACAGGCTTGAGGTGGTACTCGATGCTTCGCGAAACTGTCACAGTGCTAGAAGTGCTAAAAACAATGCTCTGAATTGCGGCTTCCCAAGTTGCATCCGACAGCTGGCTGGAAGACTCCAGGAACAGCACGGTGTTCGTTGAATCCGCTCCCCTGATGATTCCAGACTGGTTTGTAAATGCCAGGGTGTCACCGGCTTGGGCGTTGGTTATCTCGATTCGAATCCCGTGATTGCCCAGGTTTCTCGAATTCAAGTCAAAACTTGGTGCGATCTTGGTGCCGACCCTTGCGATTGGTCCGCCAGCCCCAGGGTCAAAGGTTGGCAGATTCTCCAATGTCAGTACCGAACCGGCTCCGATGCTTGGTGAGCTCAGTGGGTTGCCAACCGTGTCAGTCACACCGGCGGTGAAGCTAAAGGACACAGTTCCATTCGGAGCGGCAGAGTTATTCACCGTGAAGCTGTAGAAATTGTTGCCTAAGTCCAAGAAGCTGGAGATTGACCAACCACTCGCGCCACCAGGAACCGAATGACTGATAGAAATCCTTGAGGCGTTCAAGCCATCGATTGGCTCAGAGAAGCTGATTACATAACTTGCCACAGTGCCCGAGATGGTCTTGCTAACCAAGCCCGCGACCGGCACCCTGGCGTCATAGGAAATGGTTGGGCTGAAGATTCTTGCTGCCGGAGACGGTGCTCCAAGCAGCGATACCGCTGCACTGCCCGTCAGAGCTATCTGCAACTGCCCACTACCACCTGCGGTACAGGTGCCGACTGTCAGTTGGTAGCTAGATCCAGAGCCAGTTAGTCCAGTTATCGAACAACCGGTGGTGTTTGAGGCAAACGAGAAATCTCCGACTGCAAGGCCGGTAACCGGTGCCGCAAAATTTACTCCGACCGTGACTGAGCTGGAGAAAGTGGCGACTTGCCTACTCATTGTCACCACCACTGGATCCAGGTCAATTGCCATAGAGTCCATGTGGGCTGCCACCAAAGCGTTGCCATTTAGATCCCTAACAAAACCTGCCCAAAGGGAGTAGTTCAAGGTGGTGTCGTCCACGATGTTCGAACCGGAAATCACAATTCTCAGAGTGCTGCCCGATACCACCGCAGACAGCGTGCTCCAACCGGTAGCAGTTCCGGAGAACGTAAATGCGGACCAGTTCAGAGTGCTGGAAATCGTCTCACTGAATGTCATTACCACTTCAAGGCGTCCAGACATTGTGCCCTGGTTAAAGACAGAGCTAACAACCGTCGGTGGCGTTCTATCGATTGTGAGATTCGTGGAACTCAGGCTACTTACACCGGTTCTATCACCGGCAACCACTCCAGTACCTAAGACATTAAGTGCAATCGTTCCGGATGGAGCATTGGTATGGACTGCCCGAACAAAGAAGGTTCTGCCATCTCCAGCTTCGGTAAAGCTTAGGTTCCAGCCAGAAACTGAGCCGGCGTCCCCAGTGAGCTGCACATCCTCAAGACCAAAACCCGTGATCGGCTCGGAGAAGGTGATAGTAAAGCTGTACGAAGTTTGATTTGAAACCGTGCCCTGCTCATTGGTGACCGATGCGACCGCTGGCAAAGCTGCGAATCGCAAGACAACCAACCCGCCAGTTGAGGTGTCTCCCGCTGGCCTTGGAATTGTATTTGCACCAACATAACTAGTCACTAAGTCAGAAGCTGTGGTGTTGAGGCCGGCATTGCCACCCTTGAGTGAGGCGGCTCCGCCATTTCCTCCGCGAATACCACCACCGCCGCCGCCGGCGCTGGCATTGAACCGGTAGCCCCAGCTGTTGTCACCAACACCGTTGCCGCCAACGTAAGTTCCCACCGCACGGTAAAGTTGGGCAGTCTGGCCGGCCTCACCATTACCCTGAATATCTCCATTGGGGTTTGAGCAACCGAAGCAGTTTGCGCCGCCGCCGCCGCCGCCACCACCCGCCACGATTAGTCGAGCACTAAAGGAAACTGCAGATCCTGCGCCACCACCAGCACCCAAACCAGCGCCACCACGATCCGCCCCACAACCGGCGAAGCTACAGCCTCGAGGTCCACCGGAACCACCGGTGAAGCCCATCGAGCTAAATCCTCCGGCAGGGCCGCCGGCAGGATCAGGCCCACTGGCGTAGCCATTTGCTCCAGCACCACCTACCGAAACTTGCAAATTGGCCCCTGCAGCAATTCCGACCGTTCCGGCAACCTTTCCTACTGATCCGGATGCGCCGCCTATCACGCCTGCGTCACCGCCGCCAGTTCCACCAGGGGCACCATAAATCTCAACATGAACCTCTTCAGCCCAAGGCGAAAGACTTGTGATCTGAGTCGAGGTCGAGACTGCAAAATTTTTCTGGCAATAAACAGGCCAGGGCACATCAGAGGTCGAGGCTGTTCTTTGGGTGAAGGTCCAACCGCTGGGGCAAGCGCTCGCCGATGCTGTTGCGGGGGTATTTGTCACCTCGGTGACTACACCGGCAAACGCCATACTCAGAAGTAGGGCAAGACTGGAGTTGGCGGCCAACCGCCTCGCAAAAGCTAACCTCAAGACCAACCCCTAGACTTCAAAGCTCCTGTAAAACCTAGGTGCTTGAATTCAGCTCTATCTGGGAATGTTCACTCGGCGGAATGTTTGACTGTATGCGAGTCTGGCTAGAGTTGAGGGGTGAAAATTGCCACCTGGAACGTCAACTCGGTTCGCGCTAGAAGCCCGAGGGTGATCCAATTTCTAGAGCGCACCCAACTGGATGTGCTTGGCATGCAGGAAATTAAGTGCAAGCCAGAGCAGTTCCCCTATGCCGACTTTGAGACCATCGGCTACAAGGTCATCGCTCACGGTCTGAACCAGTGGAATGGTGTGGCATTCGCCTACAAAGCGCACCTCGAACCAGAGGACCTGGAGCTTTCCTTTACCGACCAGCCGCAATTCAAAGATGTGGTTGAGGCTCGCGCGATTGGTGCGACTTTCAACGGAGTAAGGATTTGGTCGCTTTATGTGCCACACGGTCGCGGACTCGAAGATCCACACATGGAATACAAGCTGGAATTCTTAGATCGACTAGCTGCTAACACAGCTGAGCAGCTCGAGGCGGACCCAGGGTTGGAGCTTTGCCTGATGGGAGATTTCAACATCGCCCCGCTGGATACCGATGTCTATGACCTTTCAATGTTCGAGACCCACATCTCAGAACCAGAGCGCCAGGCCTTCGAGGCCTTTGAACAGATTGGTCTAACCGACACCGTTCGAGAGCTGGTTCCAGGGCAATACACCTATTGGGATTACAAAGATCTTTGCTTCCCAAAGAACAACGGCATGCGAATTGACTTCTGCCTCACCTCCGAGACTCTAACCGAACGGGTGATTGGTGCGTCGATTGAGCGCGATGAGCGCAAGGGTGAAGGTCCTAGCGACCACGTGCCTGTTGTGCTTGAGCTTTCCGACTAAGCCAGTCTTGGCGCTCTTTCTCACTTAGTTTTTCAATCGCATATCTCAATGCTGTGCGAGGCATGGTGGCGGCATGCTGTTCCAGGAAATCGCGCAACGCGCGAAGATCTTTTTTACCCATTTCGCGCAAAGACCAACCGACCGCTTTGTGGATTAGGTCGTGAGGGTGATCCAGTAGCTCTTCACAGACTGCGATGGTTGGTGCCATGTCAAACTGCGCAATCATGGGAAAGGTCAGGATTACCGCACTGCGCTGAATCCAGAGGTTCTTGGACTTTGCTCGCTTGAGCAAAAACTCGATGGCTTTGGGGTCTCCAATTAACTCTTTACCAAAGCGATTGGCCGAGACATCGACCAGATCCCAGTTATTGATGCAGCCGATGTCATAGAGGCTGAGGTATTTAGCAAAGAGGTCTTTGCGAGCCGTGGGGTCCTTGGCCTTCTCATACTGGTTGGTGAGAATCACCACCGCACACAGTCGGTCCTCGTGATACTCGCTTTGTCCAAGCTCCCAGATGGTTTCCCAGTCCGCGTTCTTGAATTCACGCGCCACCAACCTGGTTTCAGGGACCTTGACGCCTAGGAACTTATCCCCTTCGCCATACTCACCTGGACCGGTTTTGTAGAACCACTCCAGATCAATCGCATGAGCCGGGCGCGCAAAAGAGCGAAGGTCTTTGCGAATCTCTTCCAGCATTAGCGAATGGTGTCGGCCACCACAATCAGTGAGTCACCCTTTTGCGGAGTGAACACTGCTTCCTTGCTTGGGTTGATCTTCACACCGGCAGCGGCATCGCCAGCACTCTTAGTCGCAGACCGGTAACCAACTGCTGACTCACCCTTGGCGCGAGCATTAGCAACCAACTGCGCGTAGCTGATTTCCTTGCCCACTGGGGCGTAGAGCGCGATGTCTCGGACACTCAAAGATGCACCGTCGGCGTCGAACAGGTCCTCGAAGACCGGAGCAAGTCCCGGGTTCTCAGAAACCTGAGCAATCAACAGTGCAGCCAGGTTGTCGCTAACTACCAAGTCGTCAACCGCAGCAACGCGGGCAATCTCTGCCTTGCGACCATCGAGGATTTCGGCAACCAGACGGGTTGGCTCAACGCCATTGCCTGGTGCTTCAAACAAGCGGTTCATCTGCAGCATGGTGAGCATGGTCTGAGCATCGGCTTCTGCTTCGCTGATTGCGTTGCGGTA
>JACCDO012432469.1_pt1 | contig 13871 bp, 20 predicted proteins | sample 7446101 | NCBI WGS metagenome assembly JACCDO01 (sample SAMN15323440, study PRJNA562643) | freshwater metagenome | isolation source: river surface water | place: USA:Blue River Watershed | collected 2017-08-16
AGGAAGCAGTTCATCGACGGCGCATTGGCACTGCACGGTGTTCCTGAGAAGGTGACAGGACCGCTCTGGGACACGATCGAGGCGTTCTCGGTGTACGGCTTCAACAAGTCACACTCTGTGTCTTACGCGATCGACTCCTACTACGCTGGTTGGCTCCACACACACTACGAGAAAGAGTGGTTGGCAACCATCCTGCAGTCCGAGACTGGTAATCCCAAGGGATTGGCAAAGGCTATCGCTGAGATCAAGGCAATCGGTTATAAGTTCTCTCAAGTCGACATCAACTACTCAGGAACTGAGTGGACCTATTCTGAAGAGATCCAGGCTTTTGTGCCGCCCCTTACATCAGTGAAGGGTCTGGGTGATTCCGCAGTCAGTGAGATCATGGAGAATCGTCCATATCACGCTCTTGATGACCTCCTGTTCGATGCTGAAGGTGAGTGGCGTCACTCAAAGTTAAATAAGAGCTGTCTTGAGTCTCTAATTCTTACAGAGAGTCTTGGATCTCTGCAAGAGTTCAAGGACGAAAGACTCAACAATCACAACCAGCTTCACAAGATGATTATCGAGAACTACGACACCCTTCGTAAGGGTCGTACGGGAATGACCAAGACAGCTACCAAGAAGTGGGTCAAGGCGCACGGTAAGGAACCTGTGATCATCGATCAGTTGATTGAATCTACAGCCGATGTACAAGATTGGAATCGGTATGAGAAGATCAAGAACTTTGTTGAGATCTTGACTACAGCATCAGAAGAGCTTCTATTCCCACCTGCTGTTATGACCAAGATTGAACGCTCCAACGTCCCATCTGCAATGCAGATCTCACCAGGCACAAAGGCGGTCGTTTGGTTCTGCGCGCAGGACTGGGTCAAGAAGCAGACAAAGAATGGTAAGACTTTCTATACTGCATTCGCTGTTGACAACAACAGCGACACTGCGAGGATCCGTGTGTGGGGTACATTTAAAGAGGAACCAGAGCGATACACTATGTGGCTCGCCGAGGTAGAATATGACGCTAACTGGGGCATGTCGTCCTCAGCAATGAAGATGCGAAAGATCGAGGTGTGATTTGAAGTTTGACCTAAAGACTGTTGTTTTAGAAGGTGTAGATTGCAGTGGTAAGACTACAGCATTCAGGCACATCCACAAGCTTACTGGATTTAAGTGGAATATTCACGATAGAAGTGCACTGTCAATGCTCTGCTATGCAGTTATGTACGATCGCGATGTCGAACACTGGCGAGGTCTCCTCAAAGAAGAGATAAGTGATCTTAATAACGCTATAGTCGTTCTGATGCCTTCAATTGACACTATTAAGGCGCGTCTCAGTGTGAGGGGTGATGAATTTCAAGATCAGGAGACGATTGTCAAGCTCTATGACATCTTTGATCAAGAAGTGTCTAGGTTGTTTGATTGCCCTAATGTTCTAGTTGTTCGAAAGACACAACCTGATTATGCAGAGATCGCAAAATGGTTGCTGCAATATGAAAAGCAATCTTATGATCGTATTGCAAATATGATTCACACAGCAGCCCGACGTTATCTCAAGGGTGAGGCAACTTTCTTAAAAGCTGCTTGGCAAGACGTGGACTTCAATACACTCAATTCCAAAGCTCTAAACTATGAGCCTGAAATTGAGTACTACAATTCTACCAGCGAAAAGCTGATCAAGAAGATTAATGATGAGATCGCAGGTATAAATGAGTATGAATCGGCACAAACTATTGAATCTCGTAGATTTGTTCTTGCACAGGAGAGTTGCATCTCGTTTGCTCACTTCTTGTATCGATCAGACGTGTTATACGTCAATGTCGTGTGTCGTTCTTCTGAAGTATCTCGAATTTTCCCCAATGACATTCACTTTATTGGCAATATGGGGAAAATTGCACGTCAGCATATCGGTCTTGATAAGAATGTTCCCGTCAAGTTTAGTCTAACACTTGACTCGGCGCATGTAATCTTTTAAAAAACGCATTAAATTTCATCGAGGTAAAAATGAAGAGAGCATTAGTAACAGGCGGCGCAGGTTTTATTGGTTCAAATCTCACACGTGCGCTTGTTGAAGACGGATGGCAAGTTGACGTTGTTGACGATATGTCGAACGGCCACCTTGAACTCTTGACAGGGCTCACGTGCAGAGTTTTTCTGCCGGGTATGGCAGACATCTATGAGGAGCAGCAGCGACGCAGTGAAAAAGAAGTCTTTGTGCACGAGAGTGATTTTTCTCACCCTGTTATTTTAAATAGAATTTCCCAGAAACGCTACGATGTCGTGTTTCACCAAGCAGCAGTACCTCGTGTCTCGTACTCTGTAGAGCAGCCAGTTCATACAACTGACGTAAATCTCCTACGAAGTGTTGCTCTCCTACACTCCTGTGTAGGAAATGTGCAAAAAGTTGTTGTTGCCTCGTCATCCTCAGTCTACGGCGGTGCTGATGTCTTACCAACAACAGAAAGTGAACCACGCAATCCTAAGTCACCGTATGCGCTCCAAAAGAGCGTACTTGAAGATTACTGTAGAATGTTTGGCGATCTATACGGATTGGATACAGTTTGTCTAAGATATTTCAACGTGTTTGGTCCGGGTCAATACGGTGATTCACCATACTCAACAGCAGTCTCAGCATGGTGTGATGCACTAGCAAATAACAAAGAACTTCGTTCAGACGGCGATGGATCACAATCGCGTGATCTCTGCTACGTTGATAATGTTGTTAGTGCTAATATTCTTGCCGCTGAGACAAGAAAGAAGTTGATGGGTAAGGCATACAATATTTGTTGTGGCGATCGCACATCTAATAACGAGATTCTAGAGTTTATGAGGGGTGCATACCCAGCTGCCAAAGTTCGTAATGCCCCTTGGCGTCCCGGTGATGTTATGCATACACAAGGAGATTGGTCAGCAGCAAATCGTGACTTTGGCTATACGCCATTGGTTAAATTCTGGGATGGCCTCGAGAAGACACTTGCATGGTGGGGTCTCAAGTGAAGATTCCTCCATCATTCACAATTTTTTGTGGCCCAATGATGTCGTCAAAGACAACACGTTTAATTGGTGCTGTAGATCGCTTTAGATACCAGAATCAGCGTGTTCTAGCATTCAAGCCTAAGATGGATAAGAGGTACACTAATGACGAGATTAGCACACACAACGGCGGAAAACTTGAAGCACTTAACGTTAGCTCTGGTGATGAGATTTTACGCAGCGTTGATCTATATGAACCAGACGTTGTAGCTGTAGATGAAGCATTCATGATCGATGGTGCTGCTGATGCCTTAATTCAGATTTACCGACGAGGCGTATCTGTTGTGGTCTCATCAATCGAGATGTCAGCAAGTTGTAATGTCTTTCCAGAGATTGAACAGATTCTTCCATGGGCTACAAAAGTTGAGAAGTGCACAGCGGTTTGTGTAGTCTGTGGTGAGGACGCACCTTACACACAGCGGAAAGTTAGCGATCTCGCAGAGATCACAGTAGGCGGCGCTGAGCTATATGAGCCACGCTGCTGGTCGCATCATGCGACAGCACGAGAAGCGTGATACATTACCTGTGTGAGGTAAAATGCTAGACCCAAACAGTATTAATTTGGTCATCTACCACGGTAACTGTACTGATGGCTTTGGCGCTGCTTATGCAGCATGGAAACTTCTCGGTGACAGAGCTGAGTACCATGCTGCAAAGTACGGAGAACCACCACCAGATGTGACAGGTAAGAACGTTGTTGTTCTTGACTTCTCATATGACAATGCGACGACCAAACAGATGATGAAAGATGCAAAGGGCTTCCTTGTCGTTGATCACCATAAGTCAGCAATGATCGAGCTCCATGACGTGACATGCACACACTTCGATATGAATCACAGCGGTGCAATGCTATCTTGGCGATTCTTTCATCCCGGCAAGGAAGCACCGCGACTCATCAAGTTCATCGAGGACCGCGACCTTTGGAAGTGGGAGATTCCCTACTCGAAGGAGTTTTCGGCAGCTTTCGACATGGTGAAGTTCGACTTTGAGGAATTCGACAAATATCTCGACGATTCAGCCGTCGATGATGCACAAGAGCGTGGTGCATACATTCTTGCTTACTCAAAGACAGTGATCTCAAAGATTGCAAAACACGCAACATCTAGGAAGCTTGGTGGAAAAGACATTCTTGTAGTTAACTCACCTCACTGGATGTCAGAAATTGGTAATACTCTAGGGCCTCGCTGTGACTTCGCAGTGATCTGGTACTGGGATCACGACACGCGTCAGGTAAAGGTGAGCCTCCGTGCTCACCACGATGATGCAGATGTCAGTGAAGTTGCAAAGCGTTACGGCGGCGGTGGGCACAGGAAGGCAGCAGGATTCAGCCTACCACCCAACGTCGCCATCGAGACCATCTTCGACAAGGAATGATCATGCACATTCGCCCCACATGGGATGAAGTCTGGATGGAAACTGCGAGAACTTTATCAAGAAGATCACTTGATCCAAGATTCCAAGTTGGAACTGTCATAGTCACAGATGATAACACACAAGTTCTCGCTGTAGGTTATAATGGTGACCAGCGCGGGGGAACAAATCAAGTAGAATCTAATGAACCAGGGTGCAGTGGTTTTATTCATGCAGAGATTAATGCTCTCATCAAGTGTGACTACAACAATCCAAAACGCAAAGTGATGTATCTCACTCTTTCACCTTGTAGACAGTGTGCGAAGTCAATTGTGAACGGTGGGATCTCTGAAGTTGTGTACGATATTGAGTATCGTGACACCAGCGGAATTGAGATTCTGATTGCTGCAGGCCTAAAAGTTAGGAAAATAACTTAAAAGTGAAGGATACATATAGACGATGCGCAAGATAACACCAAGTGATATACAAAAAATCATCGATCGATCTTTAGCCAAGGTCGTTCTTGAGAAGTTAACTGTTAAAGTTGGCAATGATTACGTTGTTCAACCAGGCCTCAAGATCCGCAATACTGTTTCTAAGCTAGAATATAAAGTTTCTAGTCCAGTTAAAACAGTTGACGGTGGTTGGAGACTTGACATCGAACGTGTTGATCAGGATGGCAATATCATTCAAACATCAATCACACAAGATGATGCTGACCAGTATGAGGTAGTATGATGAACAAAGACATCACTAAGATTGTGAGACAATCGCTAGGTATCGTAAGCAAAGAGCAAGTTGTAAATGAAGCGCTTGTCACGGATCCTAAACCTTTTAGTCTCAATACGGAGTTTCAAAGTGCTTCAGCAAAGAAGTCGCACTTTGAGCTATACGAAAACTATGTCAAGTCTTTTAACAGAATTAGTGCAGAGCTTGACGGTGTAGATAAGAGCGAAGTCAACTCGAACAATAGCCAGTTCCGTTCGCTAAAGATCGACGAGACCTACAACATGAACGCGATCTTCCTGCATGAGCTCTATTTCTCAAACATCAGCGACGTGCACAGCAAGATCACGATGGATTCACTTGCTTACATGCGTCTCCAGAGAGACTTTGGTTCATTCGATAAGTGGCAGGAGGACTTTCTTGCTTGTTGCCAGGCATCAAGATGCGGTTGGGCAGTTACATACTACAACCTCTTTACGCAGACATTTATGAATGCTGTTGTAGATCTTCACAGCATTGAGATTCCCGTTGGCTGCCTGCCTGTTGTTGTCATGGACGTCTGGCAGCACGCCTACTATAAGGATTATCTTCGAGATACGAAGACATATGCTATTGCGATGATGAAGGAACTTAACTGGACAGTTATTGAAGGTCGATTTAAGCAAGCTGAGCGTGTGGCTCAAGCACTGAGGGCATCATGAGACGCAGCACTATGAGGCGTCCCAAGCGCCGTTTGTTTGAAGAGCGTGATATCGAGAACGTATCAATTGCAGATAAAATGACTTCGTCTACTAGACTCTCGCTTGACTCTGTAGATGATCAAATCGACTCGTATATCATCAAGTATGAGGCTGAAGCAGCTGAAGCGCTCGAGAAAGACGAGGAGATGATCTTTGAAGCACTTCGCAGCAGATCACTCTATGGACTGTTATATGAAGCCGACGAGGCACCTACGGATCTCTTCTCTGGCGAACCTGCACCTGCTGCGCCTAATGAAGAGGAGCCTCCTGCACCTGAGGATAGTGCTGACATGAAGCAGGACTTAAAACCTGCGCCACTTGTCAAGACGCCTATGGACATTGATCTCTTCACAAAGAAGCTTGTTCGCCTGGTCATGAACAACAAGCGTCTTCTTGATGTTGAGTCTGTTATTATCAATCGAGCAATTCTCTTTCTAAAGAAGAACTACAGCCAAGAGTATATCGATAGAATGAAGGAAGTGCTGGAGACGCAGTTTGACTTCAACATGGATGGAGATGAGTTCTTCTATGCACCTGATGCACCTGGCTCTGAAGGCAAGCCTACCGGTGGAACTGGCGGCGCATGACCAAACAGATCGACACACAACGTCTGATCAGTTTTGAGACTAAGAAGTCCGTTCACATTAATATACCTCGTGAGACGCACGCACTTGTTAGAACGCAGTGCTTTAAATACAATCTAACAATGCAGGATGTGTTTGAAGAACTTGCGCAGATGATAGCTGCTGAAGAGCCAGAGGCAATAGAGATGATGTCAAATCTCTCGATGAAAAAGCGAGACGCTTCGATTAAGCGCCTATCAGTGTCAGACGCAGAATCTATATTCAACATCATAGAGAATAATAACCCGCTCTCCGAAGGATAAGAATTTGTTCAACAAGCTGAAGTCGATATTTGCCAAAGAAGATACAAGTAATCTAGTTGATGAGCTAACAAATCAACTAAAGGAGACCAGGGAGAGAGTCTCGCTACTTGAGAAGAAAGTTTCTGATTATGAGCAGATTCTTTATGAGCATCATAAGACAATAGCAGCCATTGCAACTATCCAAACCAATCTACTCTCTGAGATGGATCGTGCAATTAAGACAGCAAGCACCAAGAAAGGACGTGTGTCTTTTACACACACAACTTCGTCAAAAGGTGATGATTTCATAAACTAGCTTTACATTTGACGCGATATATTTATCTGCAGAGGTTTCTAGATGCAGATTGTAGTCAAGAAGAAGGTTCTTGAGGAGATGATCGACCAAGTGGTCCGCGAGGTCAGCTCCTTCCACAGTGTAAGAATTGACGAGATTCCCGCCAAGCTCGATGAAGATGACAAGATCGTTCCTTCTGAGGAATCTTCTGTTCAGCTCTCGCAGTCTTTGCCTAACGTCAAGGATAACAGCTATAAGCCTGTTAATAACTCAGAACTTACAAAAGCAGCAACAGCACTTGCAAAGGAAGTTCCCGAGAGTAAAGTTCAGAATTTCTATAAGCAGATGAAGGATCTTGTGCAGAACTCTAAAGACAGTTCTGATGATTCTAGTGAAGATGAGACGGCATTAAGTGAAACAAAGATACAGAGCATTCTCGACTTCCTGCTCGATCGACCCACTAAAATTAGTGAAGCCCGTGGAAAGCGTGCTAACCCCAACATAGATCGTTCAGATCTTGATATGGTTGGCGCAATGATTAAAGATGCTGACGCAGGCTTGGTTGCTTTCATGGACAAGCTTGAAAAGCATGACCGTGAGCAACATCCTAATACAAGCCGAGCACGTATGGCACCGCTTACGATAGCAGGTGTGTATGCATTACTTGATGGAATTGCAAGGAAGCGTGACATTGAGTTCCGGCGTCAGGCTGAGCTCAATCCTATCAAGGCAGAGCTTTTAGCACCAGGCGGTCTTGTCGTCTCACCTGATAGACGAACTTTGACTTTAAAAGCAATGGGTGTAACTCAGGTTGAACGTGGTCTAGCAGTTGCACAGCATAATCTGACTCAAGCAGAGCTTCAAGCAGCTGCTGAGCAGGCAGTTAATGACTACTTCGATGAGCTTGCTGAATATTACACCACAGGACATCTAATGGGTGATCCTGATAGCGGCATCAAGCGCGAGAGGGAAGGTACACTGCGTACAGAAGCAGGCGACGTTGCTCAAGAGATATTCATTCAGCTTGGCAATCAACTTCCAATGGGTTCTAAGATCCCTGAGGCCTCGTTGCGTAGTTTTGCTGATGAAGCATCTGATTTCGTCAAGAACACACTCGCACCAGAGAACACATCATTTTCTTTCACGTTTACTGATCTGGTCGTTGCAAAACCTAAGAAAGGAAAGAAAGGTGCAGAGGAAGCTGAACCTGCGGATGACGACGATGATAATACGACGTCTAGCACACAGCAAGTCGCAATCGACTTCTCAAGTGTTATGACAGATATTGGAAATCTACCTGCGCAAGCTGGAGTTTATTCAAGAGGCTTCGGCGCAGGCATAGGAAGAAAGCAAATCTCAAGAGTCGATACATCAGCTTTCTTTAAGGAATCTGTCGGTGATGCAATCATCAACACAGCTGAAGGTCTTCTTAACAAGTACATTAAAGTTAAGAAGAGCAAGTTTAAGCCAGGAGAAGAGGGACGAAATCTAGCATCTGATATTCTTCGTCGAATGGGCGGCTCAAGATCAGATATCCCACCAGAGACTGTTCACCAATATCTTAGCGATATTAGGCAAGATGCAGAAGCTGCAGGTGCAAGCCCTGAGGAGATCGAAATGCAACAGTTCGATGCCCTGTTTGCTACCGACGTCCTCAGTAGAGAGCGCTTTGAGATGAGAACTCAGCTCTACAATACGTTCCTCGAAGAGTTTTTAGGTCCTGCAATCTACCTTGCATCTGATAATTTTGAGGATAGTGCTAGAGTAAGCAAAGAATTTCAGCGCGTTGCCAAGAAGCCTCTTGATCAATTAGGCGACAAAGATCCTGTATACAATCTTTATACAGACGTTCTGAAGATGTTTGGAAGCAGTGCTAAGCTGAGAGTCTCAAAGTTCTTTAGAGAATACGAGAATGTCCTACGAGAGCCAGAATTTAAGAAGTTTGTGGAGAAGCGGGCAGGTGCCACGGGTATCTCAGATCTTAGCCGAGCTTCGACAGCATTTTTTGATAAGGATATAACACTAGTCTTTATCATAAACATGGCAGCAGATTATCTTACAAAGACTATGAGATCTACGACTGCCAATAGCTTCATTTCCAGAGATAATGACGGTGATTTCAGAATTGCTCTTGCATTTGGAAAATTTATAGAGCGTGACATCATCAACGGTATCAAGGACGGCGACGCGGAGCCTCTTAAATTGTTTAAAAAAGTCGAAAGTATGATCGAGGACAGCGGGATGGGATTTATCAAGAAGCAGCCCGAGAAGAAGAAAAAGAGTGAGCCAGTGAGTGAAGCTGCCATCCTACGCAGTATAATCAGGCGTGCAATTCGCTAATCTAGGAGGAGATCATGAGCTTTGCGTTTAAACTACCCTTTCGTGAGGAAGGTCTACCAATCAAGGTCGAGCAGAGCACATGGGCCCATATCGATGAGGGGAGAAAGATCCGCAAGACCTATGAGTTTACGCGGTTTAAAGCCTTTCACTCCTTTGTATCAGAACTCTTGGTCAAGGCACGGACAATGCGCCATGACCCAGAACTACAGATAGCTGAAATGAAAGTTACTGTCTCGCTGCAGACACATGTCCTCGACGACGTGTCAGAGCTTGATCTAGAACTATCCCGATTTTGCGATGAGCTTTACGAGGATGTAAAGGGTTATTACCGGATGGAGACATTACGAAATGATCTTAATGAGTGATGATCTCACAGATCGCATCATAATCGAGCATGATGAGGAGCAAACGTCAGATCCCAATACAGCGTCGGTCACATTCTACATGGGTAATTCCGAATTAGGAACATGCTCAGTCCGAAAGATGTCATTTACGGTGGATAGCATTTCCTTCACCTTCAGTTGTGTCCCATCACTCGCCGTGGCGCTTGGAACATCTTCAAATGTGAGGTGTGTATTAACATCTGGCCCACACCTTCTTGACTACGACTTGCACGATCCTGATGTTAATTGGGATGGCAGGGAAGGAAAGCAGGACTGCACGATAATTAGTAAGATAGATAAGATTAGGAGTAAGTAATGAGCAAGGACTTCGATTTTGACAAGTTCATGCAGGACATTGTCGTCCGCGAGCAGACACAGGCAGAGCGTGTGGTCGACTGGCAGCGTGATCAGGACCAGCATCCATCGCGCATCTACAATCGACTCTACCGTGAGCTACCACAGAATCGCACACGCTGGAACCGCAGATGAGCACTGTCAAGATTAAAAATGCCAAGCAGCTTGCACAGTTCCTTCGTGTTCTTGCAGAGGAGAGCATCAATTCAGCGTCTGTTGATGTTGAAGATGAGCGCATGCACCAGAAGAAAGTTGCTAATGCATCTAAGCGTGATCTAGGACGCTTCATGCGTGAGCAGGACGCAGATCCTGCAGCAGGTGGCGTAACGCCACCTGAACCTCCACCGACAGATTTGGCAACCGAGCCTGCACCTGACACTAAGGCAAAACCCGCGCCTGCGCCCACACCTACACCCGCAGGTGCACCATCAGGTGAGCAGGATCCGCTAGAACCCTCTTTCGATGCGATGACACGTGCAATTCTTGACCTGCGCAGTGGAAAGTCTGTTAAGGACAGCGCAATTGAGACAGAGCTTGAGGCTTATTATGATCGCTTGCAGGATGCTGAGCGCTATGCAATGATCATCTTCCTTAGAGCATTGTCGGGTATCGTGACTGGCAAGATGACTGGCGCACAAGCTGCTGAGCCTGCTGATGAACCTCATGGTATCACTATCAGCCGCGGCGGCGATGAGGGTGCTGAAGCTCCTGCTGATCTCCCACCTGAAGCTCCACCCGAAGGAGCAGCTCCCCCCGACCTTGGCGCAGGTGCACCGCCAGAAGAGCCTGCTGCACCCACAGGACCTATTCAGGTAGGTTCACCTGTTACGGAAGCATTCCGCGAGCGGATCCGGATGCTGATCCGGGCAAACAGGTAACGCTGTGGCACGTCGCCCGGACCACTACGGGTCGATCAAGTATCTCGAGGAGATGGATAAGATCCTTCGAGAGCTTGACGAGCTGCGTCACTGTATGGGACGTGACGAGAGGAAAGAGCGCTACACAGTGTCTAGAGCAATGGACAGCATCAGGCACCTGCGCGGTAAAGCAAAGCGTCACGGTGTGCGCTTAGGTTTGATAGCTGAGGAGGATGCGTGAAAAGTTATAAGCCAGGTGTCGTCGAAGAGGGCGTCCTTAGAGCACACATTAGAAGTTATCTGCGGGAGTCACAAGGCGCGACGACACAGACGTACGAGACATCTCCCACATCACCCAGTTTTAGACCCTTCAGCCTTTTACCTGGACTGGCCATCGCCGCGGGCACAGCAGCGCTTGCACAGACACACGAGTGGATTAGCAGTCTTCCTTGCACGCCGTTGACTGAGAAGGCAAATTTTCCGATCAAACTTTCTAAAAAGTACGCAGATAAAATACTCAGTGAGTTTGGTTCACAAGGAAAGGGACCCATAAGCGATAATACATTGAACAACTACAAAAAATCTCTCTACGGAAGTGATAAAGGGGCCTACGGGGCGACCGTCGACACGTCCGATCTTTGGCAACATGAAGAGCTCCTAGCAGAATTATTAGCTGCTGCTAATGTGTGGCCAAAGACAACCAAAGAATTTGATGAATTAAATGTTATTCAAGCAACTGTTGTCACTGCTTTAAACAAAGCATACGGTCGTTTCTCAGGATGCGGTGAAGCATTTACCGTCAGTGAAGATTTTCAACTATCAACATATGCTAACTACATTAAGTTTCTCAATGATGTTGCTTTCATCTCACACTCAGACTTCACAAATGGACTTGCGCAGCAGAAAGTTGACTTGATCAAAGTAAAGCAAATTGATATTAACACCACTATTAGTGAAGCGCTCAAAACAGAAGCATCTCTATATCGACAATTTCAACTAGACATGCCTAAACCCTGATCAACTTGCGTGTTAACTACCTGCATGCTGGTGTATGATTGATGCAGAGGTTACACATGTCAAGTAAGCAGACTAATTGGCTACCAGAGATCGTCTACGAGGAGATGGAGGGCGGAGGCTCTTCTAAGATCCCATTTATCCACATCCCAGAAGGTGTTGATGACCCACCCCTTCTCTTCATCTTTCTCACCCGCCAGACAGGTGAAGTTGAGCCAGGTTCTGAAGGCGAGGAGATCCCAGTTGTCGACATGACTCTTCATCAGTATGTAGACATGCAGCGTCTCCAGGAGAAGCTGTCATCAGATGACTTTGACAAGGTTCGTGCAGCGCTGGGTCTAGAGACCCGGGCAGATGCTGCACGAAAGGGAAAGTCACTGACTGACAACGTGCGTACCAACGTGGAAAAATCTCGTCGTGGCTGATACATAATAGAAGAGGATCATGCCTATGTTCGATATTAACCGCATCTGCCAGCTCGCCGGTCTTGAGGCACCTGCTGGTTCCAACGTCATCCGTGAGGACGCTCGTCGTCCACGCAAGCTAGTCAAGGAGTCAGCTGATCGTGATCTCGATGTTGTCTATGAGATAGACGACCGTGAGCTGATGGCCGAGGCAAAGCGTGCAGAGAAGAACCTTGTCGAGCATGACTTCCGCATGGCAGTCCGCGAAGAGATCGGCCAGATCCTCAACGGCCTCGAGCACGGCAGCCGCTGGATCTACGGCACCAAGGAGAACCAGCCCCGCAATAGCAAGATGGGCCAGGTCACTCGTGGCGGCTTGGGCATCGGCTTCAAGTAAAAACCTAGTTGAACAAGTCTGACCGACTTCGTATGATGCTTTCATGCAGAACTACGAAGTCGGTCAAATTGTTTATCTGCTCGTTAAGGGCGAGATGAAGGTCATTCCCACCCGTGTGGTTGAAGCGATCACGCGTCGCACTCTTGATGGAGTGGCAACTACCTATATGGTCCAGCTTCCAGATAAGGACAGGTCTGTTATGGATCTGACAGATCTAGATGCTGAGCCCTACAATGATCTCAATCGGGTCCGTGAGATAATGCTCGAGCGTGTAACAGCATCGATTGAGAGCACAGTCAAGCGATCTGAGGCACTGGCACGATCTCTAATGGGTGGCGCACAAAGCGACGCTGCCTGACCCGTGCGTGTACGCAAGTCTGTTGTACAATAGACACAGGAGATACGATGCGACACCTTCTTCTCGATGGCTACAACCTCATGCACCGTGCACGCTTCGGCATGCGCAACGGTGAACACTACGTCATCTTCAACTTCTTTCGGTCTCTGCGCCCGCTAGTTGAGCAGTTTGCACCCTGCAAGGTGACTCTCTTCCTCGAGGGTGTCCCACAGCACCGGATCAACTTGGACGGTGAGTACAAGGCAAACCGCGTCGCGGAGCCGGGTTCTAAGCAGCACGCTGAGCTGGCCGAGTTTCGTAAACAGAAGCGTGTGATCCTTGAGCTCCTCCAGCACCTGCCTGTGGATCTTGTCAAGCACGAGCACCTTGAGTGCGATGATGCGATCGGTAGCTGGGTTCAGGCGCACCGTGACACGGATGAGTGCGTTGTCGTCTCGACCGACACAGACTTCATCCAGCTGCTGGGGCACCCAAACGTCAAGCTCTACAATCCTGTTCGGAAGGCTTTCGTCGACCCAGCACCGCATGACTACGTCCTCTGGAAGGCTCTCCGCGGCGACAAGACCGACAACATTCCGTCGCTTCCTGGCATTACGGACGGCAAGGCGACCAAGATCTGCGCCGACGAGCGCCTCCTAAAAAATCTACGGGATGATCCAGAGATGGCGCCGTTGCTCGAGCGCAACCTTACCTTGGTTGCCTTCAAGTACACACCCCTCGATGATCCTGGTTACAACAGGGTGGCACCGACGGTGGATTAC
>JACCDO010901471.1_pt1 | contig 13869 bp, 19 predicted proteins | sample 7446101 | NCBI WGS metagenome assembly JACCDO01 (sample SAMN15323440, study PRJNA562643) | freshwater metagenome | isolation source: river surface water | place: USA:Blue River Watershed | collected 2017-08-16
AATATATTTAATGTATTATCTGTTGAATTGTCATAAAATATAACTATATCAAAATCTTCAAATAATGAGCCTATTATTTCCATATTTTTAAAAACACTATCCAGATATTTTCCACAATTTTTTACTGTTCCACATATACAACACTTCATTATATATTCAATAATTAAAATTTATTTAATAATTATATTTTAATTATTGAATATATATTTAAAATATTTTTAATTATTGAATATATATTTAAAATATTTTTAATAATTATAGTAATGAAAACATACATTGTTCATTATGATAAGTTAATTAACAGGAAAAAACATATGGATTATCAGTTACAATTAAATAATTTACAATATGAATATGTATCAAATTATGGTAAGGATAAACTAACATTAGAAGATAAAAAAAAGTTTAGGAGTATTTCTGATTCTGAAATTTCAGTTTGTCTTCATCACATAGAATGTTTTAAAAAAATTGCTAATGGTGATGACGATTATGCTTTAATTTTTGAAGATGATGCTATATTATGTAATAATTTTAAAAACAAACTTGACGAATATTTATTACATTTGCCTGCTAATTGGGATATGTTATTTATTGGTGATGGTTGTGGATTACACATACCAAAAAATATATTAAAAAACGACCAGTTTATTTATCTTAAAGATAATTTTCCTAGTGTAAATGGCGGTTTAGGAGCTACAAGATGTCTAGATTCTTATTTAATAACAAAAAAATGTGCGCAAAATATTGTAGAGAAAATTAAACTTCCGAATTATACAATATTATGCCCAGCAGACTATTGGTTAAATCACGTTATAAGAAATAATAATTTTAATGTTTATTGGTGTGAACCAACAATTGTGACTCAAGGAAGTGAAAAAAATGTATTTAGTTCATCAATAAGATAAAATAATATTTCACTATTTTATAATGTCAAAAATCGGATTACATAACTTTTTTTTAAAAAGTAAAATAAATATTACCGAAGGATATACTCAATTGAATTTAGGGCAATGCAATGAGATTACAAAATTATTAAATAAAGACATTAATAAAATTATGGAAATAGGTTTTAACGCAGGACACAGCGCCGAAATATTTTTAGAAAATACAGACGCTTACGTTCACAGTTTTGATATCGGAACGCATTTTAATGAATACTTAAAATACGGAAAAAATTATATAAATAGTGTGTATCCAAATAGACACACTCTCATTTTTGGAGATTCAAAAATGGCAGTACCTAGGTTTGCCATTAATAATCCAGACACTAAATTTGATTTAATATTCATAGATGGGGGTCATGATTATGAAACAGCGTTGGCTGATTTAGTGAATTGTAGACAATTAGCCACTAAAAACACTATATTAATTATGGATGATGTAATTAAACATAATAAGAATTTTGTAACTGGATGGACTGAAGGTCCTACATCGGCTTGGAATAAATGTATATCTGATGGAATTGTTGAAGAAACAAATATATTTGAATGGTCAAGTGGTCATGGGATGACGGTTGGTAAATATATAATCTAATTAAATAAAACCTCTGGACTTATCATTATTCGCGCATTAGACTTTGTTCGCGCCATTTGATGGAATGACCTATGCTCACAATCCTCGTATTTGCCTTTTATATGACCATAATCCCTATAAACCATTGTTCGCGATTTTTGAGCTTGCGCGTGTGCCAGTATATATTCTTTTGGAAATAAATCCGCTCTAACCCTGCCATCATAATACGTATCTAAAAACTTGCGCGTCTTATAAATTGAGAACCCATTAAACGATGAAATACATGATAGAAGCTGTCCTGGTTTTAAACTATTTAACAATTTTGTAACGTATTCTTTAATGATTCCATGATAATTATAGTTATCATTAAAGTGATTATAACTGAAACAATATGGCCAAATAGAAAGTCCCCAAATATCGTAATATGCCGGTGATGTATTGAAAGATAGGCCGTCCCAATCTTCTCTCTTCAAGTATTTGCCAAGAGTATTTATATTTACTTCTTTGCAGTTGACATCGTCAAAATCCATCATTATGAAAAACGGAAACCTTTCTTTATTGTTTCTGATGAAATTCAGACAAAAATTACGAGCAACGGCTATATTATGAGTTCTAAATTTACTAGTAGGGTTCGCATTCACATATAATTTAAACCGACTCGGATTCTTGGTTTGATACTCTTTTAGAATATCTAATGTATTATCGCTCGATTTGTCATAATATATTACTATTGTATACTCATCAAAGAGAGAACCTATTTTCTCGATATTTTCTAGAACCTTATTTAAAAAGGGACCGCAATTTTTAACAGGACCACAAATACAACAATTCATATAATAATTATATTATTTTAAAATTGAATAAAAAACACAATTCATACTTTAAACTAAACTAATTATGTATACACTTGTTACATCAAGATTTACGAATGATACATTTGAAACCAATCAAAATTATAAGCGGAATAAAAATATAACCGGATGTATTTACGGTTCGCCGCAAGAAATGTCGCCAAAAATAATGAATGATTCACTGGTTTTTGTTATTGAAATGAATAATGATGCTAATAGCATTGAAGGTATTGGTTTAGTCAGAAACAAACCTTATTTGGATAAGTATTATAGAATTTATGACCAAGGCAATTATAATCGATTTGTGTATAAAAGCAATTATCGGATAGACAGACCGACTTTATGGGAACACAATCGAGTGCTAGTAAAAGTATTAGAATATGTATTATTTGGCGAAAAAACCCATTTAAAAAGGGGTAGTGGTTTTACAACAGTTACTCAAAAGTTCTTGTCGTCAAAAAAGGACGAAAAATGTAAACAACTTGTATTGTATAAAATTATAAATGTGATTGTGAAGTGTTTTAAAAACAAATATCTTAATGACAAATTTGACTTAACTATTGATGGAGATGATTTAAGAATTAAAGAAAATAATTAAAATTATTATAAAATAATAACTTTAAAACTTAATCTATATTTAACATATGACATCAATAGACACAAACGTTTCAAATTATACTTTATCTGAATTAATGGCTATTGTGGAATTAAACGACCTGGACCCTAGCGAAATTACAAGCAAAACAAATAAACTAATTAACCGTTTTAAGAATAAAAACCCTGAAATGTCTGTTTTTTTTCAAACCATCCAAAAACAACTTTTAGACTATGCGAATGGACTAAAAAATGATTATTCTGGCGAAGGTGACGATGGCGACGAAGGCGAAGGTGACGACGACAATGAAAAAATCGTTGTAGAAGGTTTTGCCACTAGAAGTAACGAGGCCATTTATTCCGCTGGTGAAAAACAAATAAGTGATTGGTATCAAAATGAAAATCTTAAACAAAATGATAAAAATCAAACGAACAAAATCACCGACAGAAAACAAAAAATTCAAACTTTCGGCAATCAACATACACCTATGAAGAGAGAACAATTAGGCATAAATGATACTTTCCAAGTTCCTGTCAAACAAGACTCATTGAATCCTAATTTAAAAAACACTATTACACGATTTATTAACCTTGATAGCCAATTTAGACAGTATACAAATGGTATTGACTCAACTGCTACAGATTATACACTCAACCTTTCCGATACACTAAAAGATGCTCTTAATTTGCGCGTTTTTTCGTACCAAATACCTTACTCTTGGTACACTATTGACACTGCTTATGGTAATACGTGTTTATGGATTAGCGATGTTAGCAATAATGTTAGCAATACTGTAGTTGTTTCTATTAAACCAGGTAACTATACCGCTTCACAATTTGTGACTGAATTAATTAAAGGTTTTGATGACGCAGGTTTTAGTAATTATCCACCGGATGGTCCAGTATCATATAATTCAAATAATGCCAAAATAACGCTAAATTTAATTGGTACAACTCACACAGGGTTTACCATAAGCGAAACAACTAAAATCATATTTTTTGATTTTACAGGTCTCCTCCAATGTGACAATGTATGTTTGAGTAAATCAAATCATTATTTTAATAACTCATTAGGTTGGGTTATGGGGTTTCGTGTTCCTTATACATATGTCGACCCTAGTGGAAATACAGGACCGTGTATTTTAGATTTGAATGGTCCCAAATACCTTATATTAGTTATCGATGACTATAATCAAAACCATGTCAATAATGGTCTTGTTTCTATTACTCAACCCTCTAGTAACCTAAAAATACCATCCTATTATTCACCTGATATACCTTATGTATGTTTAACACCAGAACAACAAGGAAATAATCTAGAACAAATTGTTACCGAATCAAATATTCAATCTATTTTTGACACACAAAATAGTAGTACCAGTAACGGTTTATTAATAGCTGGCAAATATGAAGGAGATTATAATTCAACACAAATTGTCTTGCCTAGCGCACCACGAACCTTAACTCAATCACAAATTTATACAATAAATGAAATCAATAAAAATCGTAATAACACTACGAATTATTTATCTGCGGCACCAACATCTGCTGATATTTTGGGCATTTTACCAATAAAAACTGCGGGGTTATCTACTGGTTCATTAATAGTTGAATTCAGTGGTTCAGTTCAAGATAATATTCGGACTTATTTTGGTCCTGTAGATATTGACAGGATGTGCGTAAAATTGATAGATGATAAAGGCAATATACTTAATTTAAATGGCGCTGACTGGTGTGTTACTTTAATATGTGAATGTTTGTATCAGTATTAAAAACTTGTGTATTTATATAAATGATTAGTTTATCATTCATTTTTACAAAATTAGGCAATTTGGGTCCAATTATTTTATATGTAATAGCCAATTATTTACTATGGGACAAACCTACATCATTTTATTATTATCAAGTTGGGTTTATAACATGCGCTATTTTAAATCTAGTATTAAAAGGTATATTTAAACAACCTAGACCATCGGAAGACCCCAAAGAATTCAATTTAGCAATTAAAAATGGTCACCGATTTATTTTTAAAAACGGGATTCCTCACGATATTTTTGGTATGCCTTCCGGACATTCTTCGGCGTCGCTTTTCACAACAGTATTTATTTTTCTCTCGTTAAAGGATAGTAAAATTCTGTTAGGATTTTTGGCTGTGTCTTTGATGATAATGAGCCAACGTGTTATTGATAAATATCACACGTTTTTCCAAGTTACTGTTGGTGCGTCTGTTGGCATTTTATACGCTTATTTGTTTTATTATTTTTCTGAAGAAAAACTTAAAGGAAAAATTGAAGAAAAACCAGATGATAATGGACCTTTGTAAAATGTATACTATTGTAAAATAATTATTTAAAAATATATTAATTGAATATATAAATGCTCTTGTTTTCAGTTTTAGTATTATGTTTTGTTTTTGTAAATAGTAGAGAAATCCCCGATGTTGTTACAGATATTGATGTAGATAGTTATTTAGGTCACTGGAAAACATTATATCAAGCACCGACTAATGTTATTTTTCAAGGTTATGGAACCTGTATTACTGCTGATTATGGATTATTAGATAATGACAATATTAGTGTTATAAACACACAACTTGATGAACATAAAAAAATAGAACAAATAACTGGATATGGTTATTATAAAAATGTTTCTGAACCTGGCAAATTAACCGTTCATCTTGAAGGAGTTCCTGTTGATTCACCATATTGGATTCTAAAATTGGGGGAAATAAAAAATGACCAGTACCAATACAGCATTATTACAACCCCGTCTGGAATATCACTTTGGGTATTAGTAAGAAACGTCGATGCGTTTATGGAATATTATAATAAAGAGGTGGTAGATTTTTTAAACCAATATGATTTCAAATACACAACTGTATCTCAAGAAAATTGTAATTATAAACTTTCTGCTTCATCAATTTCTCGAGACCAGATTATGCAAAGAGCCCAGGTATGGGTCGATGAAAAAGTTCCCTATTCTCAAACCGCCACCACAAACGGTTATCGTCAAGATTGCTCCGGTTATGTTTCATACAGCTGGGCTTCATCAACGTCTGGCGGCGGCCATGTTACAAGCAATATGCAAGAAATATGTACTAAAATATCCAAGGCCGATATGAAAAAAGGTGACGCTATATTAAAACCATCGACTCATGTCCTTTTATTTGGTGGATGGATAGATTCTGACGCTTTTTATGAATATGCGGAACATCAATCTGGCGATGTTTGTAGAAAATCTACCGGTTCATATAATTATTTCGCCACAAATGGCTACTTCCCTTGTCGTTATAATTTGGTTTCGAATTAATTATCATGTTTTTCTTCTGGTGCCTCTTCTATTTTCTCTCTAAGAATGCGTCCTTTTTTAAATTTCTCTTTGATGAATTGATAAGTGTATATCATTTCATCCATTTTTTCTTCGATTAGTTCCATTTCGTCAAAATTTGTCACGCAATCATCACTCTTATTAAAGCCGCCATTTATTATTTCTTCAACTGCCGTGACATCTATATTGAATTTCACCAAATCCTTGCCAATGCTGTTACACAATGCGCGCATAGTTTCTTTACATTGATGAAAATTTTGAATTAGAGACGGATGTACTCCATTCAATACATTTATTGGCAACCCTTGATTTTCGTTTGATGACATTTTATTAAACAAGTATTTAAAATATGTATTACTGAGATTTTCAATTCATTTTTATTTTTTATTCATTTCACTTTCATTTCACTTAAAAAAAAATATGATTATAATATAATTATATAATTATGAATGACAATATGAATGTAAATGGAAGTAATGTTAGAAAGAAGTGCGAAAGAGCCAAAAAGCAAATACCAAGTTTTACACCGGAAATTTATGGCCTATCTGTAGACACTTCCCAAGCCGGAACTTATTCAAACGTAATAATTACTGGACAAAACTTTTTGCCAAATGGTACAACCTATGTTAATTTTGGTAATTTTACAAAAATACCAGTAAGTTATGTCAGTTCATTTAGCATTTCTTTTATAGTGCCGTCAACCGCGACAATTGGCACTTATAATGTGGTCGTTGTTAACAATTATAATAGCAATTTTAGCCCCAATATAAACAATTTTTATAATCAAAACTTGAACTTTTCAAATAGTATAACGTATATTTTAACATAATTTTTATAAGGACTATTTTATAAGAACTAATTATATGAATTACTTTTATCTTAAAATATTTGGACTAGTTTTGTTTATTATTGCCGTTTCTTATTGGAATACCTATTGGTCTTCTATTATCGAGTCATTTTCTTCAAATAAAAACGCAAATACTGTCGTTTTGTTAGGCGACAGTATTCTTAAAAATAATTCTTATGTTTCCGATGGAAAAGGAGTTGACAATATTCTTGAAGAGAGAAATATAACGGTTTATTCACTTGCTGAAAATAACTCGAAAATTGTTGATGTTTATTCGCAAATTAATAAAATACCTCTTGATATTAATAATAAATCAACAATTATTTTTCTCTCTTCAGGTGGAAATGATATATTATCTTTCTATGTCGACCAAAACGGTGACGCAAATGATACTGGTTTTTTAAACACAATGTTGGCGGCATATAAAAAATTAGTTCAAAGTATCCAAACACGAATGACCGAGTGTAAAATTGTACTTCTAGATATTTATTATCCTACTAGTAACCAGTTTGCGCAATATAGACCAGTTCTTGAAAAATGGAATACTCTAATCGCAAATTATGCACGTGAAAACTCATTGGGGTTATTACAAATTAGCCAATCTGTTACGTCAAATGATGATTTTACAATGGGCATTGAACCTTCAGAAAAAGGAGGAGCGAAAATAGCGCAACAAATAGCAGATTATAATTAAATATATTTATACTCCGTTTCAAAAATAACTAAATTCTATAATACAAAAGCATTTGATAGCATTTAGTATAATTCCAAATTAATGAGCTACCATCATAGTCTTTTGTGCCTTCAAAACGCCAATCAAAATCCGCATTAAGTTTGTCCTTCCATTCTAATGGCTCTATTCTATGAAAACTCAATCCATCATAACCGTATTCTTTCTTTTCGCACGTTATTGTCGAACAAAAATGTTGTTTCGAAACATCCCTTACAACTGTGCTATCAATTTGATATTTCTCTCCATTTATTGTAAAAGAAATCGGTTTACTATCAAAACTTTTTGCGTTTTTCTCATAAACTTCCAATACAACAATATGAGGCATATGTGGCAACGATATCAATTTCTCTGTAATTTGGTGTTTCCAGTTACTTGTCGCATCTCTTATACGAAGAATTGTTATAGAATTATTATTTAAATAGTTTATAATGCTCATATAATACTCAATTGGGTTACCTGCTGAATGTATATTATATATATGAACCGCATTTTTTCCTTTATAAGAAGACGATATTGCTTTATATATTTCTTTGATTATCACATTGGTATTTAATTTATATGCGTATTTGTTGCCAGTTAAACAAGCATCTATGCCAAAATTTAACAAAGCAAATGCGTCTCTAAGTTTATGTGGAATATATGTGTCGTCTTTTTGCTTGCCTTCTATCATCAAATGACGGAAAAAATGGAAAAACTTGCGACCTTTATCACTGACAAAAAATATAGCAAACATAGCATTGAACCAACAATTAGCGTCATATTGCTTTGGAAGGACTATTTTGTCAATGTCAACATGTTTATTTGCCGATAAATTCTTTAAAAGGTATTTTTTGGCTTCTGGTGTATTGTAATTAAAACACGTTTCATCGTTAAAAAAACCAGGAACACCTATTTTAAGTGGTTCTTTTAACTTATACGCAGCATCAATATTACAATCTGATAGCTCTTGTCTTGGTATTGATTGTAACGTGTCAAAATCGCGATTTATTGTTGGAGAATATGAACTTTTGTTCGATTTGAAAAATCGCTTAAGTTTTCTTAAAAATGGTGTTGAAGATTTAGCTTTGTGACTATATATGGTTTGATGGTTCTCTCTGAACATGTTATTTGTTTTCCGCGTTTTATTATTTCTTTTATTTCTCTTATTTTTCTTTGTTTTAATTCCCATATAAATAAATAATATTTTCTTTTTTGTTGGTGTAATATAAATGGGAGCTGGCATATTACCTACAACAATACATAATGGAAAACTGTACTTTTTATTTGGAAAAGAAGGTAAATATGAGGATTCTGCGCCTGGATTTTCAGACTTTGGTGGTGGAACTGATAATAATGAATCGTTTTTAGAAACCGCTATTAGAGAAGCCGGTGAAGAATTCACTGGGTTTTTAGGTAATGACGCGGACATTCGTAAAATGCTACGCGCTCACGGTACTTATACTATTGACCATAAGACAGACGGTCATAAAACATATCGAATGCACATATTTCCTTTTGAATACAACCATTGGTTACCGCATTATTACAACAACAATCAACGTTTTCTCCAAAAACGCTTACCGCCAGCTGTGTTTAAAACGACCAAAATATTCGAAAAAGCCGAAATTCGCTGGGTTTGCGTCGATGACCTGAAAAAAATGCGCCCTCAATTTCGTTCTTATTTTCAGAATATTGTGGATATGATGCTAAATCAAAAAGAAAGCATTCGAAAATTTATTATGAAAGGTTCTAAACATAAGAAAACGATGAAACAAAGGATTAGGAAAAATGGTACTAGAAAACATCGATAATGTTACAATTATTTTTTTAATTGCTCGTTTTATTAAGCGTTTTGATTTTACTATTATAACAATTTTTAATTTCGCCAATACTCATTCCAGTCTGCTTTGAGCGTTTTTTATAAAAGCTATCCATTACTTGTTTTGTTCGTTGACTTTGAGAATTCATCATGATTTTATCGACTGTTCCATAATAAAGCACATTACATCTGCTTTCATTTGTCTTTGCTTTACACACATTTATCAAGAAATTCAGTAGTATCAAATAATATATGAGCATTTTGATAATATAATATATTTTATTGAATATTATTTAAATTTATTTAAATTTATTTCATTTTATTTAAATAATTAAAACATTGTCTAGTCCTATCACTTCGATTCCTCGTGTCCAATCACCTAATATTTCTATTTCAAATACATCGTCAAATATGGTGTCGAAATTTACACCACTATTTACGTCTTCATTATACCATAAATCGTTTCTTAATGGTACATTGAATGTCATCATATTACCATCATATTTCGTAACATATGGGTAAAAAAAGGTCCTACATTTACTATTTATTTTGATTAAAGCATTTAAGCGATTTAAATGACGGAAATCACCCATAAAACTTGTCATCATAAAGGTCAGTAACATTGGTTTTTCAATTTTTTTATCATATGTCAATTTAATTGGCGGCGACTTAAAATACCACAAATTCTTATCATCTTTGTTTTTCGCATCTACATTTATAAGGTCATCTTTTGCTGTTATGTAATGTGTCATGCTTCTAAAACAAGTATTATCAGTTTGCTGTAAACTGTAAGGTTGATGTAAAATAGTGTCTTCTAATTTATTTCCGGTTATAATCCAACCTTCGCTACCAAGTAAAAACGTGTTTTCGAAAAAAACCCTACCTAAAATATTATGGTTTTTAATGAAAAACAACGCAAGCATCAGTAAAAATATATTCATCATTAGTCAATATATTTTTATATTTTTATATCTTTTACATTTGTTATTAGCAAAAAATAAAACACATATAAATGCCTGTTGATATTGCTGTGCTGGATAATAATAACGCCGAAAATAAAAAACATTTGTTATAATACCATTTTCTATGATTGTCATTTATAGGGTTTTCTTCATTTTTTATTAATGAATTCGTAATAATATTTCTTTCTTTTTCGTTTATTATGTCTTGACTTATTTTGACATCATAAAATTCATCTGTTTCTCTCATTCTTTATACTAAATTCATATATTTTATTTGTTTTTATTAACTAGTGCCTCTTTTAATTTTGTATTTTCTTCTTTTAATTCGACAATAATCGTGTTTAAGATACTATTATTGTGTTGTAACTGATGAATGTTTCCATGTGTCGTCGCCTTTGGTATGGGATTTGAATGTTTTTTCATAGTCCAACATTCATTCGTGCCATCAAAATTGGTATGGTAAAAGACAAAACAGCCTGATTCGTTTATCGATTTTATAATTGTATTGTCCCATTCGGTCGCTTCGTCTTTATAAATAAATGCGCTTTGATACTCAAAATCCCAAGTGCCAGGAACATCATCATACACAATAATCTCGAAATCTACTCGATATACCTTTCCCATATTGTATTTCCAAAATATATTAATTATCATATCCTCGGTATAGCATCTTCTTATTTTTTTGATACTTAGGCATTCGATTGACATTCTTTAAATTGATAGTTTATACTTTATAATTTATAATTTAAAGAAATTCAATTTTATTTTATATTTGAATAAAAATAAAATAAAATAAAATATAAAATGAAGATTACGCACACAATGATTGTAATGTTTGTTGGCAGTTTTGTCGTCCAGTATTTCTTGATGCCTCCCATAATGATAGAGAAATTTGCCGACTTTACGAATAACATTGGCAAAGCATATGCGGCTATAATAATGGGCATCTTTATGGTTTTAATTGAGGTCGCAATGCACGACCATCAATATGACGTATGTAGTACAAACTTTTATGTCGCGTTAATCGGTTTGTTGCTCCTTTTTGTTTATTTGTATAGGAAACAAGTGGCGATAAAGGACAAACAATATTTAGAGGGCATGATTGAACACCACTCAATGGCGCTTATAACCAGCAAGGAAATATTGAAAAAAACCGATGATTACAATGTTGCCAAATTAGCAAAGAATATTATTGAAAAACAAGAAAGCGAAATTAAGACTATGAAAAGTTTGTTAAATAGATATTAGATTTTATATTGTTAATAATATTTCTTGGCGTCGTCGGTTTCCAAATGGACTTCAGGTGGTGCCGGCCATTCTGTATATGCGATGGCTTTAGTTGTTGGTCTTTCTAGAGCCAGTAATTGTTTGAGCGCTGTCATTCTTCTCTCTAATGGGAACATTTTTGGAGGTAATTTTCGAGAAATTTGTTTCCAACGCCATTCAAACTGGAGTGCGGCTGGCCAATCTGGGAATCCAGAAACGTGTGCAGCGCGTGTCCACACCTCACCCTTCGCAACTTTTGCGCCTGTAGCGTGAGCACCGCCTTTTATTTCCTTATTGTGCTGCCTTAGACGGCGTTCAAGGTCCACTGTTGCGCCAACATATGTGGCATTATCGCTAGAAACTAATAAATAAACATATGACATTCCTGTATATAAACATATTAAAATTATTTAATATATTTACAATTTATTTCTTATTCTTTTTAGTGTTGTTTCTTCTTTTTTTAGTATTGGTTTTTCTTATTTTAGTAATTTTAGTGTTATTTCTTCTTTTGTGTCTTCCACCAAAGCGATAATGACTCATTACCCTTTTCTTTTCCTCTAATTCTTGTCCAGTAATTTCTTTATAAACAAGATATTCTTTATTATATTGTATCTCATCTCTAGGCACGTTATTTCTAACTTGTCCATCATTATACTGTATATAATAGGTGTCATCAGAATTAACAGCTATTATTTTTCCTGGGTACCATTTGCCAGTATTACTTCGTAGTGTTTTTACAATATCATCAACTTGATAAGAAGGGGGTTCAGGTTGAAACACAACAGCACAACTGAAATCACCAAATATAGCTCTCTTGACTCCGTGATTGGCAATCCATTCCAGAAATTCTTGCATAGTAATCTCTCGAACCTGTCTTGTTTGTCGAACACTTTCATAAACTAGATTAAAAATATTTGGTGATTCACCAAAAGGATAGTTTAAACAAGATATTCCCCAATCTTCGCCATTACCAGAAGCAACATTACCTCCTTCAAGAGAAAATGTTTTATTTACGATTTGTCTACCGTTACTGGCTGTAAGGCAAGAAGTATAACTACGTTTCCTCTTTGCTTCATCAAAAGTGTTGACATAATCTCTTGCTTGGTCTAAATCTTTTTTATCATCAAGCATAAATTTGGTTATTCTAACACCTGTTAATTTCCTTTTTCCATCAGGATACATGCCACGTACAAATTCATCATTATATTGACTATCTTTTGCTTTTTGTTCCAACCTAGCAATATCATCATGAAAATAAGGTAGCAATTCGTCACAATTATCATTCATTACTTCTTTTACAGCATCTAAAGCGGCGCCAAAATCAACTACACTTTGTAAATTGTCAAAACCACCATTTGCCTTTATGAGTCTTCTGATTCTAGCATTTGCTTTATTAGCATCAGACTTACTAAGCAATCTACATCGTTCTTCAGGATTACCAGTTGTTTTTTTAAGTTTATCTAAGAATATATCATGGCTATCACCATGTTCTTCGTTAGCAACATTTCGAACGCCTGCTACAACTGATTTAATCCAAAAAAAATCTCTGATTCTTGGGTCCACATTACAAAGAGGTATATTACCATCTTTGTCTAAAAATATACTACCATGTGGGAAAGCACTGAAAACACATACTTCTGGAAGAGTAAATGATGGTCCAGATGCGGAATTTCCCATTACTAATTCTTCATTAATTGATGGCCTGGATGCGGATTCATTATTTGCCATTGTGGAATCTTTATTTCCCATATAATATTAATAGGTAAAATTAATTATGAAACGAAATAATTGATGCACAACTATATTTCTTTAACTTAAATCTTGGAAATTCTTCTTTAAGTACTTTGGACAATTTATTATTTAAAATTGAAGATTTTTCAAAATTTGAACATCATTTCAGAAAAATCGATTTTTGGACATTTATTTTTGTCCATTTTTTGAAAATGAAAATACTTTTGGAATTACAAAAAACGTGA
>JACCDO011730315.1_pt1 | contig 13865 bp, 15 predicted proteins | sample 7446101 | NCBI WGS metagenome assembly JACCDO01 (sample SAMN15323440, study PRJNA562643) | freshwater metagenome | isolation source: river surface water | place: USA:Blue River Watershed | collected 2017-08-16
TATAAAATTTATCATAAACTTCAGCTCTTAGTTTAGCGCTTATCATTATTATATATAATAAATTAATGTTATCTCCAGATCATTATATAGAAGAATTTTGGTTAAATTTTAAACAAAGTATGAATAATTTTTATTCATCTAATTCTTTATATAGACCGATTAAACAATGGAGTAATAAATTAAATGAATTACAAAATAGTAAAGAATATGATTTAATAGAAATAAATATAAGAGATTATATGTCATTATATGCAATTGATTTATTAAGAACACAATCAAACTATAATATTAATATTTTATTAACAAATATTAAAAGATGGAATAGTATTTCAAATAAAATTAGCAAATTTGAAATATGTGATGTTAAATACATTAATGTTGTATTTCTATTAATTGATTTATATAATACATTAACAAAATGTATTATAGAAGATAATGAAATTAAAGACTTGTTTAGTGTTATTGAATTATATATAATAAATGAAGATTTTAAACCATTTATTGATTATTCTATTAAACATAAGAAACCAAGTATTATTGATAAAATAAATGAATATCAAATTCAACATAATAAACCATCATATAATGAATACATTGCAAAGAAATATAATATATTATTAAGTCCAAAAATGAGTGCTAAAAAAATATTTTTAAAACTTGAATGAAAATCCACATTCTAAACATTTAACAAATGTTGTAGCTGGTTCATCTGCAGATCTTGTTTGTTTTTGAGTAACTTCACAATTACTTTGTTTACATTTTTTACATGAAAATATATTTGTTCCTTTATTTTTACGTTGATTATGTTCATATGCTTTCTTTTCAATAATTTTTTTATATTTATCAGGACATAATTCATGGGGTTTCATATAACATAATTCTTCTGGTAAAACATAACCTTGAGTAATCATATTACCTAAATAATCAGATATATTCATATTTTCAATAATTTCCGATGCTTTATTTGTAAAAATATCATTAATTAAAAATAAACAATCATTTGTTTCAATATATTTATTTGTAAATTCAACTAACCCTTCTAGAATTCTTTCAAGTGTTTCCTCTTCAAAATATTCAAATAATTTTGTTTTTATTTCATCATAAATTGTTTCATTAATTGACATTATGTTATTAAGATTAATAATATAATTTCTTTTAATCAATTTTTATTTATGATAATTAGGCGACTAAAAGGAGATCAATTCAACCTACGGTTGTTTTATGGCAATTCCATTGTTCTATAAAATAAATCTTACACAACTAAATTCAAGTATAGGTTGAATTTAATGGTTTAATATATCCAGTAATATTATCAATAATATTTTCTTTTTTACTTGCTTGTGATATTCCAAATTTATTATAATTATATAAATCTTCATTTATGTAATATAAATTTCCATAAATAGTTTCATAGTTATAATTAACTGGTTCAATATTGCTATTTATTAAATGTGCACACCGACTACGTGGTTTAAATATATTTTTATTAATAACTAATCCTCCTAGACAATTTTTAAACATTTTTTTGTTATTTGATTTAACATTATATAATTTTTTCCAGAATGGTTCTTCAGAAATATATTTCAAACATGCTTTTATTTCATTCTGATTAAGCCATGTTCCAAAGCCTCTCATACGATATTTATTTATAATATTAATTGGATCTTTACTTCCTGCAAAATATTTATAATCTAAATTCATAAAAGTTAAATGAGCTGAAATAAATGATGGCGTCATATATACTGTTGATCCATCATAATAAGCACGAACACATGGCATATGAAATTTAATAACTGTTTTCATAAAATCATCTTTATCAATTGGAAATATTTCAAATGGTCTTTGTAAATATATTGAACTAATTTTAACTTTATACGTATTACTATAACCAATTTGATCCATTTCAATTATATCATCATTATCATTATCATCATTATTATCTAGAATCATTTCCATATCATCTTGTGTTAATTCTGTTTCATGAACATCCTTTTTTGTTGTTTTTACATATGATTTTTTAATTTTAATAATTAAAAAGTCAACAGAAAAATTATGAATTTCAGGATATAGTGAAATATCAATATCCTTACATTTTTCTTTATGAAATTCAATTGCATATGATTCAAATAGTTTTTTAATATCAATTGTATTAATATTATCAAGTATATATTGATATGAATATTCTGAATTACAAATTTTATCTTTAATAAATTGTTCACTTACAAACAAATAATAATTACTAATTACTGTAAAAGTTATATTTTCTGGATTTGTATTATTATATTTTTTATTAATATTAATACATAATTGTTTATAAAATTGCCGAGTAATATCAAAAAATTCAGTATTACTCTTTGTTTTAACCATTACATCAATATCAGAATCATAATAATATTCTGCAAAAAATCTATTAAAAACACCTAATTCATTAACTGCTGTAAATAATTTCATTAATGGATGTTTATATTGACAACAGGCTGTCATAATACTTCCTGTTATTCCAATTTTTAATTCTTTAAAATCCATATCTTCAAAAACATTAATTTCATTAGATCCAGTAATAAAAATATTCAAACGATATTTAAATTCATCTAATGTAGCAATTCTAATTTCATTTTCATCTCGAATAATTATTCCTCCAAAATTACAATGCGGTGAAACTACTTTCTCTGCAACTAATAATGGACTATAAGGATTTTTAAAATATTCTTTTTGATCATAATAAAATACTGGTAATTTTGAAGCAACATCAATATTAAAAATATACATATCTGTTGATTTAACATTAAAAGTATTAATACATTCTTCCATATAAAATCTAATCCAAGCATAACCAAAAAGATATTTATACAAATCAATATTTTTATTAATAGTTGGAATCATTAAATTCAACATTTTTTCATTATTAACAACTAAATGACAATAGTATTTAGAAACTAACATTTTATTAAATAATTTAATTTGTTGGGAATCATCCAAAATATTAAATAATTTATTAATATCATCATTATTATAAATACATTCTTTTACTGAATTATATATTTTATAACCATTCTTTTTAATAATCTCTGAAGGATCAACAAATTTTTTATGATTAAACATATTTTCAATATATTCATTCATATTTGTTTGATTTATTTGAGCTGAAATATTTGTCATTAAAAAACGTCTTTCATTAAATTTTTTAGTTAAATTTAATAAACAATTTACTTCATTCATCCAATATGTAGATTCAGTTAAACACATAATCATATTATTAATTCTAATCTTATTTGAAAAACTATTATTATTATCACCAAAGAAATTATTTAAAATTAATTGATCATATAAATTATCAAATGTGTTGTAACTATATATATTATCAATATATTTTTGAAAATGTAAAAATGAAATATTATAAATTGGAAGAACAATCGAGGTTTCTTCTAATTTATAATTAAATTTATTAGCTTTTAAAATATGATGTAATTGAACTTCAAAAATATTACCAAAATGAACAGTATTTGATAAAATAGAAGTCTTTGCTTGATATAAAATCATTTTATCAATTAAATTATTATAAACATCTACTTCAATAGTATTATTTAACAATGGTTCAAATGTATCACTTATTTTAATATCAAGAGGACAAAGAAAATATACATATTTATAATATTTCCAAATATTCATTCGATCTATAATAATCTCATCTCCAGAATATTCATCATAATGAATAATTGATTTAGTTACAAAAGGGTTTTCCATTTATTAATAAGTTTTATTATATTTATAAATAAAATAATCAATTTTTATTATTAATCTGGAATGCCAGATCAATTTTTCTATAGTCATTTCATAGAAATGATTAAAGAATCTTTTTAATCATCTTTGTATTAGAATTATATTCAATATAATCTTTAGAGATCATATTTTTAATACTATCCATATATAATATTTGATCTAATTCAAAAATTGTAATTTGTTCTTTAACCTTATTATATAATTTATCCATATTATAATCTTGTTGTTTTATAAAATGATTAATTACACTATTAATAATATCTATACGACTATGAGCTAATTCTAATTGAATATTCTTTTTAATAATCATATTTGTATTATTAATATTATGAAATACATCAATCAAATTAATATATTTAAAACTGAAAGATTTATTAAATGGCTTCATAAAAATATTATCACCATCTTTTTCTAATATACAATCTAATGATTTAATTATTTTACTAATGAAATTATTATCATAATTATTCAAATTAATTTTAATATTTTCATAAAAATCATTATATTTAATTGGTTTATTAAAACCACTAAACTGTTCAATACATAACATTTGAGCTGGTAATACTATTAATTGAGTATCTTGAATTGTAATATCAACATGACCTAAATGTAAATAATAGTTTAGATGTTTCTGTGTTTTAAGATTATAATTGTATAATATATTACATAGATAAGCTGTAAAAATATTTTTATTAATTATATTATTACTATATCCATAAATATTAAGATTCCATGCTTCTGGATTAATAACTAACATTTTTAATTTATTATTGAAAATATTATTTAATGTATTAAAATCATTGGATCTGAAAATATTTGTAAAAATAATTTTATATTTATAATGTAAAAGTGTATCATTTTCAAATGCTTTATTAAATAATAGATAATTATTAAATTCATTTTTAGTATTAATATTAGAATATATAGCACGATTCATAAATTTTTGACAAATATTAATAACAAATTCATCTTTATTTATCATGTGATATCCAATAATATAATAAATCCAATTACAATCTGGATTAATATTATGAATAATATTATAATTAATAATATTAACTAAATATTCACAATTTTCAGTTGTATCAAAATTTTCCATATTCATTTTAATACCAATCATAATATTATTTTTAATATCCTTATATTCAAAAATATTTAAAATTGTTGAATAGTATAATAAAAAATCCTTAAAATTTGTAGGTTGATAGTTAATAAGAACTACTAATACATTAATATGTTCATTTAATAAAAGCAAATGATCCTTATATGTAGTTAAAAATGATATAATATTATTAATATTGTTATTTATCAAGATGCTATTAATATAAAATTCAATATGCTCTTTAAATATAATCATTTCTTTATTTTTAACAATATAATTATAATTTTGTAATGAAGCCAAATAATATTGACTTAATTTATTAAAATGATAAATTTTATTAATATTTTCATCAACATCTAATTTAATAAATTCAAGTGCAGTTATAATTGATTCTGAAACTAGATTGACAAATAAATCATAAACAGGATAATATTCATTAAAATTAACAGTATAATAATTAAACCGAAATAATTCTGTATTTTTTTTATTATCTATATTTTCACTAATATTTTTACGAATTGTAATTTTCATAATTATATCCTGATATAAAAGATCAACTAATTTTTGAATACTAAATTGAATAATCTCATTATCATTCCAAATTTTCTTTTCATTTTTATTATTTTTAATAATATGATGAAATGCAGTATATATTTTAATATTTAATTTTATAAATTTATCAAAATAATTTATAAAATCAATTAGAGATAATTTATTTTTTTTATTTAACATTCGAAAGTGATTTCTTTGATTTTTAATATTACTTTCAATATATTTTTTAATAATATTAATTATATTAATAATTGTTTCATCATTATTAATAGATGAATAAATATAATTATTAATATTATAAATATTAATATTACTATTATCATGAATAATTAAATTCTCTAGATAATGATCAATATTAATATTTTGATTTGCAATTGGCTTAATAATCATACGAACATCATTCAAAAGTGCCATTTAAATCTTCGATTCTAATTAGAATTAAATAATTATAATTAACTAATCAATTAATCAATTTTTATTATTTACACACTTTATGTGTAAATAATAATTTTTAATAGGGAATGCCATTATTTTAATTTGTTATGCAAATTAAAATAATTGCGCCCTATCAATTTTTATAAATTATATCACCCAATCAATTCAACCATAGGTTGTTTTATCCAATATATTCACCAGTAGTTTGTGAATATGGATATGGATCATATCTAGGTTGATTATAATCATAAATAGTTACATTATAAACATTTTTATCAATTGGAATAGTTATTTGAGATCCATCCATTATTTCATCTTTATTTTTAGTTTGAATAGGAAATTTAGTTGTTAATCCACCAATATCTTTACCTAAAATATAATATTCCCATTGTGGTGATCCTGGATATGTTCTCCTTCCATATAATTGATAATTTTTATTAACATCTTGATTATATAAAATACCAACTAATTGATAATCATCAGGTGTTCCTCTTGTTCTTTGCCAAAATAAATTATTAGGATAAGGCATTTGTCTTAATTCAACATTTCTTTCAGGTGGATACATTGGATTATTAACAACTTCTTTATTTAATAATTTCCAATATAAGTATTTGATCATTTCTGCTAAACTAGTGCTAACTGTAACAGTTGGTTCAGTTGGATTACCAAAGTTTTCTTTTGTTGAATAAATTTTATATATAGCTACTTGATGAATTAATGCAACTAATAATCCAATATTAATTAAATCATGAATCATTAATTTAATATAGAAATTAATTGATTAATTTATTTAATTAAATAATAAACAGTTATATATTTAGTTTTTTCTTTATTTAAATATTTTCTTTTATAATAAATAAATTTAAAATTTTCTTTTGCTAAATAACAAGAAATAGCTAAATGTAATTCTAATTGAAATTCATCTTGTAATAAAAATCTACTATTAACTAATTGAGTTTTTAAATATAATTTATCATCATTTAATGCATGTAAAACATCAGGGTTAATTTTTAATCCATAATTTAATAATTTTCTAACTATTTCTGTTTCATTATACATAAATTCCGGAACCATCCATGCCCACATCCAAATATTTGTTGTATTATCAAATATACCTAAAACTTCATATTTATGTTCTTTATCTATATCAGGAAATTTAATATTATTAGTAGGTCTATCAATAACTATATTTTCAGTTTCTAAATATTTATTATAATTAATTGTTTGATTATCATAATAATTTAATGCTTTATCAATTAATATTGATAAATCTAACCAGGGATTAATTGTTTCCATTAAAATATATTATATTATTTTATAAAATAATATAATAATGGTTTTTAGCGATATAACAGATTTATTTTTAAAAAATACAATCTTATTTGCAATTTCTATAGCTGTATTATCTACATTTATTAATGAGTTAGTATTTAGTTTTATTAATGATATTGTTTTACCTATTCTTGATAGAGATAGTAATGATGATAATGAACCTGATATTAATAAAATTAAAACAATGACAGTTAAAACAGGAGGTGTTACATTCAGAGTCGGATCTTTTATAATTTCTTTAATTAGATTTATTGTATTAATATTTATATTATTTATAATTGCATTAATTATTTTACATTCAACTAAGAAGAAATAATTTAAAAAATATATCTTATAAAAATATAATGTCAGTTTCAGTTGGTATTATATGTTTTAAACTTGATAATGAAATATACAATACATTTATCAATAATTTAAAACACATTTCCTATTATAATTTAAATAATATTATTATGAATAATATTCACAAGTATGAATATTATAATAAATATATTAAATTCTTATTAGTTAAAAGAAGATATTCATTAAATTATATTGATTTTATAAGAGGTAATTATAATATTAATAATTTAAATCATATATATAATATGTGTTCATTAATGAGTATTGATGAAACTAATTTAATTAAAAATAATAATTTTAATAAATTATGGGAGGATCTATGGTTAAAAAATGCATATAAAAAACGATATTTAGATGAAATGTATAAATCTGAAAAAAAATTTAATTATTTAAAAAAGAAAGGTTTATTAGATAAAATTAGTAGTATTTATAATTCTACTGAATGGGAAATACCAAAAGGTAAAAAAAATACAAATGAAACTCATTTAGATTGTGCAATTAGAGAATTTAAAGAAGAAACATTATTAGATAAATCAAATTATGACTTAATTGATATATTAGATCCAATTCATGATAATTTTATTGGAACTAATGGAAAAGAATATACACATATATTCTATCATAGTTTATTTAATAATTCATCAAATGATTCATTGAATTTATCATTTAATAATGAAATAGAATATGCTAGCTGGTGTAGTTGGTCTGAATTATATGATTATATTAGACCTTATAACAAAAATAAAATAAATATATTAACTATTATATTTTTATTTATAATTAACTCATGTGAATTATTTAAACAGACAATGCTTATTAATTATAATGTTAACATATGAAATAATTATTAAATATTTAACACCGGAAAAAAATCCATTTTTATTAAAATCAAATAATTTTTATAATTTTAAATTTTTTGATGATAGTTTTTATTATATTAATGTTGACAAATATTCATTTAAAAGCAGTATTATGTATTGTTTAGATTCAACAATTGATGATAATATTGATTATGTCAATGAATTAAATATTAATATAATTATATTTGATTTTAAAAATAATTCTATTTATAGTGACTATAGTGGTGACTATTTTAATCCATGGAAACCAACTATATTTTTAGCAAATTATAATGAATGGTGGGCGCCTATTGTATCAAAAGAAACCAAATTATTTAGTTTCTGTTCTACTAAATCTAATATTTTAAAAAATAATATTTTAACACAAAATATTATTAAAAATAAAACAACTGATCAAATAATTATAAATGATAATTTTAATGAAATTATTGAATTAGAAGGTTTTAATAATTCTAGTGATAATTTTATAGTAAAAGAAAAACCATCAAAAGCAAAATTAGATAAAATGAAAAAAGACGAACTAATTGAATTATGTAAAGAATTAAATAAAGAAATATTAATTTCCAAACCAACGAAAAAAGATCTTATCGAAATTATATGTAAAGATTAATAATGAAATATAATTATAGTGAATTATGTGTTCAAATGATTATTTTATTTATTTTTTATAATATAATATATTATTATCCTTCATTAAAAAAATATTCTGATGATACACGTTTTAATGTTTATAGATCATTAATGTGTATTGCTTTTTCATATTTTGGTATTCATATTGGATTAAATTTTTTCAAACATGGATTTAATCATCCATTTTCTTTTAGACATTCTCAAATAAATGAAATTCAATATATATTTATGGCTTATTTAATATTAGATGTAATTAAAATATTTGCATCTAATTCATTAAAAGAAATTAGATATGATCTTTTAAGTCATCATATACTATGTATATTAGGATTAATAATTGCACATAATTCTAAACAATATGGATATTTACATATTATAATATTAATAGCTGAATCATTATCTATAGTTTCAGGTATTGATGCAATGGCAATAGAAGATGATAATAAATATTTGTCATATCAATGTAAAAAATTTAGACGAAGAGTATTAAAATATATAAGAATGCCTGTATGGATTTTATTAATAATATATGTATTAAAATATACTAATAGAAGTAATACATTAGTATGGTATCATTTTATTATTTCAACCTTATTAATAATATGTTTAGATTATTATTGGTTAAAAAAATGTAATAAAGTTATACAAATATATGAAAATAATTAAAATTATAAATTTAATTTTATAAATTTAATTTTATAAATTTAATTTTATAAATTTAATTTTATAAAATTAATATAATGTCAGGACCAGAAGTATGGGGACCTTATGGATGGAAATTCATTCATTATATTACATTAGGATATCCGCCTAAACCAACTGAAGATGATAAAAAATTATATTATGATTTTTTTACATTATTAGCAAAAGTATTACCATGTTCTATTTGCGGTCATCATTTTAGTGAAAATATGAAAATAACACCATTGACTTCTGAAGTATTAAGTAGTAGAATAAAATTAGTTGAATGGGGTATTGAAATGCATAATCATGTAAATAGAATACATAATAAAAAAATTTATACATTACAAGAAGGTATTAATGAAATTTTAAAAGATCCTCTAGGTGATTGTAGAAAAAAAATGACAAATAATATAATAGAAGTTGATAATAAACCAACTACTAAAATAGAAGAATTTGATAATAAAACAGATAATAAAACAAATCATCAATTATATTATAGTTTAATTTTTAATATTATTTTAATAGTTATAATTATTTATTTATTATATAAAAAATAGATTATTAATTATAATAATGAGTTCTCAAGAAGTTATAAAAACTATTGATATAATAAAAAATATTATTAAAAATATAGAAAGACAAGGTATTGTTGATCCAATTAAAAAAGAAAATTATTTTTGGAATAATCATTCAGATATTACTAATAAATATCCTTTTTTAGTTTCGCAATTATGTAGTAATACTGATAATGCAATGTTAGATACTATGATTGAACATTTAAAACAAATTGATGATGGCAAAATTAGTAAAAAAGAAGCAGATAAATCTGTTAGTGAAGAATTATCTAAAAAATTTACTCCTAAAGATAAAGATTTTAATTAATTTAATTTATTAATAAATAATTTTAATTCTGAATTATTATAACTAATAATTTGATTTACATAGGTATTTTTTTCACTAAGTTTTTCTGTGAAAAAATTATCAATCCACCATTTATTTGCTTTAATTTGTTCTTCACGATAACTATGATATGAGTCTCCAAAATAGTTATTTGATTTAATATAAGTAATTAATTTATTAATTATAATTTGTTGAACATTTGCAATATTAATATTTATATATTTAAATACATTTAAATGTTCATCTGTTAATTTAAAATCAATAAATATATCATTAACAAATAATTTTTCTGAGTTTGCTTTACGTAAAACATCATCAATTAAATCTAATTGTTTTTGAGTAATTGTTTTAAATCCTTTACATACTACATATTTTTCACTATTAGTTGATCGTGATAAAAATGGTTTGTAAATATACACATCTTCATAAAAGTTTGAAAGTAAATAGATCATTTTAATTGTTAAATGTGTAAATGTTTCAAAAATCTTTAATACAAATGAACCACCTTTTGCTTGATTACTTAATGCTGCATAAATCTCTCCTAAAATTAATATATATGCTTCTTGTTCTTGATAATTCTCATTTTTCCATTCAAAACCACCATCTGCTGTAATTAAATCTACTTTTGTCTTAATTGTATCTTTTAATAATTGATGTGTTTGATTTTTAGTAATATCGCCATTTGCACTTGTTTTTGTTTTTGCTGTTTTAATAACGTTAATCATATTTTCATATTTTTTATTAATATTATTAACCATATTTGCGTTAATATTAACTTTATCATCGCCTGCAATTGTTAATCCATGAATACTATCATTAGATGGATCAAAATATTGTTTACGAAATTCAACAATCGCTTGGATAAAACTACCAGGACCTTCTGCAATACATAAAGCAGATAACTTATCTTTACTCGCTATATCAAATAAATATAATATTTCCCATAATTTATAAAAAGCACGAGATAGAATATTTGGTTTATTTAAAAAATTCTCAGAAATATGCATTATATCTTGATCATAATCATTTATAGTATGTTCAAATGGATTTACTACATAATATAACTTATTTGTATTTTCCCATTGCTTTGTAATTTCCATTCCACTTTTTGTTCGTTGAATAAAACTATGAAAACCTAAACTAAATAATGGTTGAGAAATATTACTACTTGAACTAATATTATTATTTTTAAAAATATCAGTTTCATTATTAATATTTGGTAATTTATAGATAAAAGGGCTGTAGCTAGTCATTATTATAATTGATTATATTATTTTAAATAATATAATCAATTTTTATTTTTATTTTTATTTTTATTAATTATTATAATGGATATAATAATAATTTTAATAATATTATTAGTTATTTTATTATATATTAAATATATTAAAAAAGATAATTTTTCAAATTCTAATAAAACCAAGAAAAATTTAGTATTTACTTCAGCTGGAAATAATACTCAGTTTGATAATTTATGGACAGATAATAATAGAAATTATGATATTTGGGTTGTTTATTATGGAGATGATAATAATAAATATAATCAATATGAAAATAAAGTAGATAGAATATGGAAAAGAAAAGGTGGTAAATTCCCTAATTTTAATTATATTTATAATAATTATTATAATGAATTAATGAATTATGAAAGTTTTTATATAGTTGATGATGATATTATTATGAATACCGATCAAATAAATGAATTATTTAATATATCAAAAGAATATAATTTATCTATATGTCAACCTGCATTTTTACCTGAATCTAAAATATCTCATAAAATTACTTTAGTTCAACCAGATAACTTATTAAGATATACTAATTTTGTTGAAGTTAATACACCTGTATTCTCTAAAGATGCATTAAATAAATTTATGAAATATTATGATGATTCATTAATTGGATGGGGAATTGATTATTTATATATTTGGGCAAATGGTAAAGATGAAAAAAATAAATATGCAATTATAGATAAAATAACTTGTATAAATCCACATGATGAAGTTAAACAAGGTAAAAGAGAATTAAATAATATTAAAGGTGTTGAAAATAGAGCTCAAATATGGTATAATTATTCACAAAAAATAGGAGCACCTTATGATTGGGAACATGTAGAATTTAATATAATACCCCTTCATTAATACTACTTGCACTATCTCTTTGTTTAATTAAATTTGGTTTAAATCCTATCCAATTATCTTTTTCAATTAATTTATTCCATTGTTGATCAAGAGCGTATGGTTCATGTTTACCATCACCCCATTTTTCATCACTCATATGTTTATTACATAATAAAAATGCATTCATTAATGTATCAATATAATTAGATTTAATTATATAACCAGTTGATTGTGTTGAATGATTTAAATAATACATATCATTATCTATATCTTTTTTCATTTCTTGAAATGATCCATGTAATACTAAAACATCCCATTTATTATATTCTAATGCTTTCTTAATTTTATTATTAAATTCTTCAGGTGTTACATTTAATTCCATATCATCTTCAAATACAGCAACATTATTCCAATTATTTAATTTTGCTAATTCTAAAGCTAAAATATGAGATTGAACACAACCTCTATGTCCATTCTTTGGTTTTCTAACTCCAGCTATTCTATGTATTTTCTCTTCTGGAATACCTAATTTTTTAAATTCTTCTAATATTAATTTCTTCCTATCTTCTCTATTATCTAAATTTATATAAATATAAGCATCAATAGATTGAATCGAAGTAAATAATTCTTGATGATTTATATTTTTATTAGAAGTATAAACAATATATATTATAATTAATATAAATACAATTATACAAATCTCTTGCATATAATATTATCTATAAAATAAAATTTGATCTGGGTATTTCAGATTAATGTTTATTTAACAAAACCTTAAGGTTTTGTTAAATAAAATTGAATTGCCCATCTTAAAATAAAATTAATCTAAGATTAATTTTATTTTAATCAGATGGCAATACGTTTTTTATGAAAATATTCAATTTACAAAGTAAATTGAATAGTCATAAAATTTGAATTATAATTATATAAATAATTATACATATTATTATATAATGTCAGAATTATCCAATGTGGAATTAAATAATAAAGAAATGATTAAAATTATTATTGCAAATTTAGGTAAAATGTTCTATAGACGTAATTATATTAAATTTGATGAATTTTCTGAAACTATTTTAGATGCAATTATGAATGATAAACAAATTGAATTTGAAGTAGATGATAAAA
>JACCDO010475029.1_pt1 | contig 13864 bp, 10 predicted proteins | sample 7446101 | NCBI WGS metagenome assembly JACCDO01 (sample SAMN15323440, study PRJNA562643) | freshwater metagenome | isolation source: river surface water | place: USA:Blue River Watershed | collected 2017-08-16
AAAAAAGCAAAAAAACAACAAAAAAAAGAACAAAAAGAAAGTAAATAAGGAAAATAAAGAGCGTCAGCAGCTCATAGATAGGCGAGGAACCACATGGAACTTGACTTCTCAGCCAGGCGCAACCGCAGCCTCGTTGTGCTGCAGCGGTTGGACAAGAACGTGCTGGAGATTATCGCGGAGGCATCGATTGTTTCAATGTAAGTGTTATTTATATCTATTTGCACTGGAATGTATGCGCCAACACGCGTGTGCCATTATGCTCTAATACTTTCTCATAAGCAACTTGTTCACTTATACTCACGCGTGATAATTTTTGCAGGTATAAATTAATAAAGGAAACGTCGTCATGGAACAAGATGAATGTTGAAGGATCTGCGTTTATAACAAGGAGTATAAGTGCTCCATACTACAAGTTATTCGTATTAAATAAAGCGTCACCGGATAATTTTGTACTAGATTTAGCGACTGTTATAAAAGCTGTACTGAAGGACACTTCTATATTAATGAAATGTAAATGTAGTGATGATGACAGCGAGACCAGGTAAAATAATTAGTTACTAACTCCCTCACCTACACATTATTTTGTTCACTTATTTATTCACTTATAGCTATAGCATGTGGATTAGTCTTGATGAAGAAAGACCAGTTATGTTAGATAATATACTGAAATATAAGCAAAACAATAACGGAGAGATACCAAAAGCGATAATATCGCCTAAGTTATTGGCAAAAATAAACAATAGTAACACCGCATTAAATGGCAACGCAAGTATAAGCGATGCCACCGCAGCTCTCAAAGCACTTTTAGAAAAGTCATCAGTTAGTAGTAGTGTAAATACAGTGAAAAATGATGAAGAAAATGTAAATAATACCACGAGTGCGGTATCTACGTCGAATAGCGCACATATAACGTATACTCCTGAAGAGCAGCAGTACTTGTCTATTATTAGCTCTATTGGAGGCACTAGTAAAGGGGTTCTACAAACTCAGCAATTAATAAATAACGCAGGAAAAGTACGTCTTATTCGCTTATTCAATTACTTATTCAATCACTTATTTTCTCCTCTAAGGACGTTCCTATTTTATTTATTCGCAAAGTAATAAAGGAAAATATTTTAGGTTTGAATAGCGGTGTATCTGAATATGAAAAATATGATTTATATAAACGAGTGAGTGAGTATAGCCATGAAGGTGAATTTTTAACTGATAAAGAAATAGGAAGTAAAAGTAAAATGAAGAATAATGACGAAGTAAGTAACGCTTTACCTAACCAAGTAGATGAATCTGTATTGAATAGTATATTTGCTAATATAAAAATTCACAAATCATCTGCTTCTGTATCCCCGATACCTACCGAGAGTACCGCGGAAATGAAAGTGGTCACCCCAATTGTGCCACATAAAGCTGTTGATAGTACTGCTATTACTGGAGCTGAATCAATAAATGGAGTGAGTCCCAAATTTTCGTCTATGATAAGTCCATCGGATTTACTGGGGACTGAAAAGAAAAAATTTTATGTGAAAAAATAATTATTGAAGTATCGTGTAATTAAATACATTACTACTGACGTCATAGACCATCTAGTCGGGCTTTCATTTGTTGATATATTTCATCATCTGGTATGTGTAAGTGTGACTAAGTAAATGAATGAATGAATAAATAGGTAAGAAACATACCTGGTGATGCTGTAGATGCTACTTCTTCTGTCCTAACTGGCGTCGATACAGTAATATTACTCTTGGTAGGTACATATGCACCTCCCGCTGCCGTCATAGTTGTACTTAATGCAACATCACTCATAATTTTTTCCAATTCCAAATTCACTTCTTCGTCGGAAGTGTCTACTTCTGTTATATCTTCCAAGCCATCAGATATCACTTCCTCTATCAATCCTGCTTTCATCATTTCTTTCCCCATTTCTGCCATGACACTCGATATAGAATCTAATTTCAATGTAGAGTTTAAAGTATGCATGATATCAGTACTGCTTTGTATTATATTCGCCACTTTTAAATGCGCAGCAGCAATCTGCAATTGATTGTGCAATGAGTTTAACGTCGTCCTCGCGAGATACTGCTTCTTTATGCCTTTGCGAAAATCACATAAATGTTTGGTATAATTTTTAGCTGCTTGAATTTGTCCTAATTTGATATATTTCTTGATTTCTAATAATGCTTTTGCCTCGTCCCTATGGGTGAGTAAATGAGCGAGTTAGATAGTAAATGATTGACTAAGATTATACCTCTCATTGTGTTTTATTTCTCTATCCACTTTAGATATTTGTTGTTTAATTGTTTTTTTCCATACTTTAAATTGTTCTTGTGGATCAACTTTCTTTGCAGTACCGAAGATGAAGCTGAAAAGTTCCGACATTCTTAGGTGATATTATTGACTCACTCACCCTTACTTACTCACTCCCTCATTAATAATTAATGAATAATGGAATTTTTTTTTATATTTTGGAAAATTTAGAAATTATAAACCGGCGTAGTACCGTCGTACCGGTGATTGGTTACCGTATTAAATAAATCTCAAACATAATTAAGCCCACGAAGCCGCAACCGACAGCCTACATTTAGTATGTTTAATTGTTGCTGTTACTCTCATAAATCTGAGGAAAATACTGGTAATTCGGAATATTTCCACGCCCGATTACCAAATAAAATTAAAAATCAAAAAAAATTTCAAAATTTTTGGATTCCAGTACATTAAGATTCAGTAATTTGCAGAAGAAGTGAGTTCTATTCTGCGGGTATGCAAAACACGGTTTATCCAAGGCAAAATACGCATCAAGCGGGAGAAGCCGTTGAGTCGCTGTCGGAATCTGGCGATGGCGAAGAGGGCAATGAAGCGTATCGCCGAATCATCGCTACATTATTAGACGATTGCACTAAGCGTGTTCCTAGTTTGTATCATTGCGGTCGTCCAATGCCTCCACAAGCGATTCCTAGAATGAATATTGATGGAATCGGACAAATAGCCTACCCACTTTCAAAACAACAAGCAAATGCAATAATTGAAAATAAGAAAATTTGTTCTCTCGCACCATTTGGTTTGAATTTAGATACAATAGTGGATACCAATGTGAGAAAGGCTTGGCAAATCGATCCTATGTACATCCACTTGAATCAAGATTGGTTGACGACTCAGTTGCCAAAAATAGTCAAAACTTGTGCTAGTAAATTAGGTATTATAGAGCAAACAGAAGTCGAGGCACATTTTTATAAGTTACTCTTGTACGAAGAAGGTGGTCATTTTAAAAGGCATAAAGATACAGAGAAAGAGGTTGGGATGTTTGGAACCTTACTTATCCAGCTACCTGCAGAACATACCGGAGGGGCATTAGTGATATATCATTCAAATATGTCGCGTCGATATTCATTCGAAAAGGATTCTGCTGTTACTCCTTACATGGTTTCATTTTATGCCGACTGTGATCATAAATTAGAACCAATTACCTCGGGATTAAGGTTGGTGATGGCATTCAACTTGATCAGAAAATCACGTAATACTAATGAGACATCATCACCATTGCCACCGATTCATACATTTCCCGATGCTGAAAATCGACGTAAACTTATTGCTGCAGTAAAATCTTGGACGGATAATCCGAATAGTGTGGATAAAATGATAAAAAAATTGAAGTATAAATACACATCTACAAATTTTTCCTGGACTAATTTGAAAGGGGAAGACAGGGCTTTAGCGGAATATTTAATCAACTGCAAAGACGACAAAAATGAGTATGTATTCAGCGTTTATGCGGTCCTCTTAACCAAGCATGTGACAGGAACGGACACCGACCAAGGCTATCAATATCATTATAATAGATACAATAAAAGAAGCCGTTTTTATTCGTTTGATTCCGAGGACGATCTTGATTCTGATAATGATTCCTATGACGATCCCTGTGAACATGAAATGGACTCCGACTGCGATATTGATACAGATTACAACGTTAACGTATACTGTAACAGTCATGGAGCCGTTGCTAGTTTAAAAAATTTAAAAATAAATATTCCAAATGAATCACTCGATGAAACTAATGAGAAATCATTTTTTAATGAAGGAGACGGTCCTGATAGAAAGGAATACGAGGGCTACCAGGGAAATTACGCCGGCTCCATCGAGTATTGGTACCACACTTCCGCGCTTATATTTTGGCCTAAATATTTTGATACTAAAATTTTATTAAAAACGGACACGTTGTTACTACTAACAACATTGGAGACGAAGCTATTGAGTGCGATTAGCAATTCATTGGGTGCATCTGAGGCCATACAAGAATGTACTGACGCACTTAGGGAATTACATAAATTTCAAAAATGTAATTCAGATGAAATAGTAAATGAATCAATTTTGTTAAAAATGTACTCCATTGGGAATCACTTGCCTAGTACCAGCGACTGCATCACCGGCATGATCACATTAATGTCCCGATACAAGCTGCTCTCGAATCCGTTACTACACTGTGTAGCATCATTTCTCTCTATGCATCCATGGCCTCTGCTTCATGATGCTATTTACAACCTTTTATGTAGCTGTTGCTCTAGAGGATGTCCGTTCATTAAGGGGGCAATACGTTTGTTTAAGCAAGTGAAATCTAATTTGAATCAAAGGCAAGTTCAATCTATTTATAGCAGAATTATTGACACCACAAACTCGGAGATTTTCCGTGAATATAAACTAAAATTACTCATTGAAATAACAAAATTATTTATCGAGGTGGATGGTGCAATGAACCACCTTGTTCATCAATACGTACAAAGCAGTTTACCTCGTCTCAATGGAATGGATTTATTAAACCTTGTAACTGCTTTGGTCGTACGTGATGATGGAAGTGTGGTTGGACCGTACCAATTGCCCCATCAAGTTAATGCACTTCAAATGATTCAAGAGTGTGTGATAACGGCTTACTTTCGAGCACGAGATACCCACCACATCGAAATACCTGCAAGTGAAATGATTGGTTTCATCATGAAGGTAAACGATAATGAATACAGCTCCAATTTTATGAATTGGTTATGTGCGCAACCTAATTGTTGTTCCGAGTTAAGTGACACGATAGCATCCAATCCAGGCATTAGCAGTAACGTACAAAATCATGTATTTTTACGGGCCGTTATTAAACTCCGATTAAGTCAGTTACCAACAGCAGACTCCATCGAACGAAAAAGACGAAAGCGTTTACAGAGTAATCCACTTGTTTTTCCTAATGCCTCGGTCCCGGATTATCCAGAATTTGAATTATTTTTAAGGAGTGAAAGACATCAATTCAAATATTATGGTAGCACTAAAATGGCACAAAAATGGCTGAATGCCTATGTACATACTCCAAATGATCATTATAGTGTGGAAGGAGTTATGGTCGGTGGCGGGAGTCGTAACGCAATGATCCACGTTACAAAAACACCATATCACTATAATGATAAAATAAAGAAGTATAATTCAATACTCAAAGAAATTGAAACGTGCTCACGATTACTCGGTGGTTATAATCCCCCAGTGGTTGCACTGACAGCAACTAATAACTCCAATGAGCCGGTCCTTATCGATTTAACTGGGAATGATTAAAATACATAGCAATCAATGGGGATGCCGACTGATGAATGAGTGGCTGGTACCTATCAGGAATGGATTTTTCCATAATTCGCTGCATAACTTATAGATTGGAATAAGGTGTTTTCTATGAACGCACATACAAAAACAAAAATGCTATCATCGCTATGACCACAACTAACGCATGTAATATTTTGTTTGGTTTTGTAAATATTCTCACCCACATAAAATAATTGATATATGCTTCACATGCACCAATCAACTGCGATAGCTGCACACCATGTATGACTTGGCACAAAGTTTGCCACAAAAGACTTCTATAAACTCATATAAGTATCAGCAGCACAGACAGAAACTGACTCCGATTAAATTATACCTATTGATTTATTTTACTCGATAAAAAATATTCTTTTAAAAATTTCCCCTGCTGGTACTTCCACACCCAAAAAATACTGTACCGGTATGAAAAATAAAATGCAGGAACCTGGAAGGATAAATAGTGAAAAATGTCGCTTTTCACGTTGTTCGGTAGTGAAAAGACTGAGTTGGTGGCTGCAAGCAAATCGGCTGTGCCGGAAGTCGAGCCGAAGAAGGTTTTCCAGTACGTTCGCAGTAATAAAATACCGATTGTAAGCATATATTCTATTATATATTCACTAAATACCTTACTTACCACACACATATTTATTATAATCACTTACTTACTTACTTACATACATATTCACTCTAAGGTAATTGCCAGCTACTTTGCAAACAAGATCTTAGTGTTTGATCAACTTGAATTTCCTTGTGAAACATCAGTGTTGGTGATACGAGGAGAGCATCTAAGCGGTAAAACTAGTGAGTTGTTGAAATATTGCACAATAATCACCTCAAATGAAGATGGTGGTGATGTTGCTTGGAAAGTACTCGTTCGCTTTTTATTTATTTTCATCTGATGAACTTATTCACTCACTCTTTGTAGTCCAATTATAAAGATTTGTTTATTGATATTGAGACAGCATATGATTGTATAGAGTTACTTCTATTGAGTGATCACCTAGAAGATTTTAAATTGGATGTAAGTATTGAATCTATAGTAGAATTGGCCGGAGTACTAACAAAGCAAGTTATATTTGACTTAAATGACACACCATACAATGAAAAGGTTTGCCACTCACTCACTCACTCACTCACTCACTCACTCACGTATATACTTCCTTACTTACTCACCCTTTCACTTAGAAACCGATTATTGTTACATTTATTCCATTCAGTATATTTATTGGTCAAATTCTTACTATTTTACATAAAATGACCAGCGCTAAAAGCAAGCAATTAATTTTTTCATTTATTTTGAAATACATTAATAAAACTTCGGTTGCCTTGACCAGCAGTACTAATGATAACGACATGAAAGGGAACTTCTACTCGGCAATAGAGGAGTCCAAATACGACGAATGTTATAACATTATGAGAGGATTAATACCTGTTAAAATCGCTGTCATGTCACTTAAGGAGGTGATTGCATGTGGACTACCATCGGCTATTGCGGACAGAATATGGAACAATAAGCTCCTATGGCTAGTATGTATGCATGATGACGACATACCGAAGATTCATATAGCTGATTTACGTGGTAAATATAGTTCCCATGGATTAGATATAGTAGAAATGAGGGCGTTATGGAAAGTGTTACGTGATAAATGGCCATCGGGTGATGCTCGAGGAGAATGGCTCAATACATTCAAGAGCAAATTAGAATTCTTAATATTAAAAGAGCGACAAGAAACCCTAGGACCTAATGAATCGAGACATTATGTCTATTCCAATAACATCGTCGATGAAAATGATTTGAACGAAGAAGATAAAAGTAGATTTTATCCACGTGAGATTGCGTATTGTGACCCGGACGCACCATTAATCAAACGGTTCGGGGGTGATCACACGGTCGTTAGTAGTAACCATGTATATAACAGTAATGATGTGATAATCAAAGACATCCCTGTAGAGTCGGATGTGTTAGATGAAGAGTTTGGATTTGTTGTTGAAACAGAATTAGATGACGTTGTTGGTAGTGCTATTGAGACTGTAGTGAATGTAGACAATGAAACACTACCTGCACCATCACCTACATGGAAAGAGTACTATAACTCCCGTAAAAGTAAGACAATAGACGAGGAAGACGTGGAGAAGGAAGATACGTTGCCCCGACAGCTGTCGGTAGACGAGGATGATACCGAAATAGATAATGAAATTGATAATTTTGTAATTCCTGATGAATTATTACGTAATTGTGATAGTAAAACACCCGAAATAGTTGAGGTTGAAGAGAATAAGAGTGAATGCGATGAAGTAATTGCTACCGAAATAACAGAAACCGTAATAAGCGAGAAGGTAGTACGCATTAGAAGCAATTCGGATGAGAGTATAGTTGCCTCATTAAGTAGTTCCGACGATGAGAAATCTGTTGCTCCAAATGAAGTTGTTGTAAGCAATGAAGAAGAGACAACCACCGCGGAGTATCAACACCTAGATGATATCGTCCTTACCCTAGACGAGATGAAAGAAATCTTCCATAAGCATGAAACGATCGAGGAATTTATATTATTAGGCGACCCTCGCATTGCTAAAGAATTGCTTATAGCAGGCGAGATAGTGCTATCAGACGAGGATGCCACGGCTTTATTGATACATTGTTCTGAGTTGAATGAGGTCATTGTTGCGCCACTAGAAACTCTTATGTTTTTAATAGATAATTGTAAAGCGTCAGTTAATGCAACAGATTTTGAGACTGGTAATACAAGTCTTCATTATGTGTTTACTAATGCAGTATTAGGCAAATTTTTAGTATCACGTGGTGCAGATATAATGATCAAGGATAACAATGGTGAGACACCATTGTCAATGTGTTTGGAGTACGGATACACATGGATAATATCATCATACAAGGCAAATTTTGAACAAAATCCAACATTATTTGGGGAAGAACATGCTTCAAAGATATTAATATATCTATTAGAGCAAGGATATGGCCAGTACGTAACGGACTACGTCACTTCCGGTATCGGAAAGGTATCATCGGATGATGCACTACGTATAATGGAGTTACACCAAGGAAATTTTGATAAATTACCCCAATCCGTAGAAACATATGAGATTCTCGAGCAACTCATACTACAAGAAGATGAATAGCAATGAGGCGTAGGAAGGTAGTGTAAGAAGGTGGTGTAAAGGTTTGTTACAATGAAAAAAAGGAATATTATATATTTGTTATAATTAAATATTATAAATTGATTTAACGGTATAATCCATTATTAATTTTATCAATATCATATTCTGGTTTAACATCAAGAGCAACAAATCTGCCCTCGTATTTCTTTAAGACATCCTTTTCAGCAGCTGATAAGCCAGGCATTGAGTAGACATCAGCGACAGTTTTGAATGGTCCATTTGTTACAATTTTAGATGCTAAAGTAGGGTACAAGCCTGGGATCTTTAAGTAGGCGCGGATATTGGCGTTGTTCAAGTCTACTTTATCTCCACCTCCTAGGTATTTGATACCATCATAGTCAATTTCAGCTCTAGTAGCAGAACCACCTAAGAAAACTGATGCACTAACCATGGCAGCACCGATAAATTTTTGTACATCATTTTTCATTGACAAACTTGTCTTACTACTAACTCTTGGTGCATGTGGCATGAATGCTGACACAGCAGAAAGTAAAACTACCATTAGAACGACTACTTTACTGAACATTTTTCTAAATTGGACTATTGAAATAATTTAAGTAAGTAAAAGAATGCATATTATGATGTGTAGAATGATCACGAAAACGTCAAAATTCATGTAAAGTATGTCTAAAAAGCATGTGAATATGGTAAAAAGCATTCATGTGTAGTGATGATGTCACACATCATCTTCCCTGCCATTTTGTGAATGCATAAATTTCTCCACATCATCACTGCAAACGATTGGCTACCACCTAGTTGCCCCGAACACGCATCAAATACGCACGAAATGCTACAATGTATGCGACATCGCGCATAAATAATGCATTCTCGACCATAATCTCCCGCAGTTCTTTATTCCTGCACACCAGCGAATAAACAGAAACCTGACAGATTCCTAGACTAACCCATGCTCTCCGCGCACACAAGACTCTTAAAACAAGCGAATATTGACGTTTCCGTGCCCAAATCGGGAAAACTTACCTTATCCTAAGTGTTTTTCGTCTTTAGATGTCATTCAACAGCGAAAAAAGCTTAGGGTTTTAAGGCCGGGGCCTATTTTACTTTACTTTTGATTGAATAAATTTTATTTCTAATCATCTATTATACCTCATTGATATTGACACGTATTCGCGCTTTTGAATCGTACTATCATGATTTTTCGATGTGCAACTTCGACTAGATTTGTATCAGAAACTTTAAATGTACCGGTATTATTTAAAGTCCAATCGTTGGATTATAAAGGCACTTGAAAGATGAAATTTTAGTAAGAGGAAATATAAAATACTATTTATACGCAGTTTGTTTGGGGAATTCATCACCTCATTGAGTGGCAACCACGAGAATTAAATTTTCTAGATAAATTTGTCGTCGTAACTTGTTTCAATAATATTATGAAATGCACGCGAGAGAGTTATTCAATGACGTACAAATGCAATTTAAGAACGATTTGACCGAAATATTCCGGCCCTGTCATGAGGGCCTCACCAAATTGAATTCAAAAAAATATCAAAATACTGAGTTATTTTGAGTGAGTAAACAGTGAGTGTGAGACACTGAGTGATTGCGAGTTGAGTGAGTAAGAAACCAGTCCGATGATCGAGGCGGAAGAGGTGTTCGAAAGCACACAGGAGACTGGCTATCGTTTGTGTTCAGCGCCAGGAGCAACCAGCGACAAATTATTCGCTTCTCATTGGGATAGTAACAATCCCGATCGTTTATTTGTATGCACGCAAGATGGTGGGTTGAATGTAATTGACACGAAGAGTAATGTTGAAACAAATTATCGAGTGCTGTTCAGATCCTACACAACAGCAGATACAGCTGGGATACAATTGACTACTAATCCTCATGCAACATCTTTATTGCAAGATGAGTATCCTGATATGAACACAATGCATCATCAGGAGCACTTGGAAGTGCCTAGTAAAGTTGTGTCTTATCATTGGGATAAAATATTAACCATTCCCGATCGACCAGATGAATTAATATTTTTACTTGGTATAACAAAATCACTTTATTACACCGCATTGCCTGGTTCAAGTGGACCATATCCAGAAGAGCCATTTTTAGCACAAACAACAAGATACGATTTTTCTGATTATATTTATGGCACACCAGTTATGGAACTATGGACACATGAATCTAGAATTACATCTGTTGCTGTATCACCATTCGGTCATATATTATCATCTGGTGATGAACATGGTAATGTGAAGTTATTAGTACTACAATTACTAGATGAATTATCAATAACAAATAAAGAAAAGAAGAAAAAGCATGTTAATGTTCCTACGTTCAAAGAGTTTATACCTGAATATAAAATATCTTTAACTGCTCATAAAGGTTCCGTATTTTCTATGCAGTGGTTGCCAATAGTATGCGAAGGCCAAGATTGGAGTGCAACTAGATGTTACTGTCTTGCTACTGGCTCGACAGATAAATCTGTTCGATTATGGAGAGTAACATGTAGCACGAAAACGGGGTTATCTATATCACCACTTATGTCATTGGATACTTTAGCAACGCATATTTTATGTCTAAACACTTATTTAGATTACAATTTGATTTCAGAGAGAGATCCTCGAGTTCAAGATGCATATGATACAGCGAATGTTACCAGAAGAAAGAAAGGAATCTATTCTTTTAGTTTAATTGAAAGTGCAAGACGAATTACAACAGATATGTCGATTGGTGGTAAACATTATAAGGAAAAAAGTATAAGTGATGGTGTGAGCAGCACCACTATGGACGATGATTTAATACCATTTAAAACGTTAATTGGACAGCCTGTATACTTGCACACCAGTGGATACGCCTTGATACCATCCGCATTATATCTTGCTGCTGGTACTAGTCTTGGTGCAATATACGTATGGAAAATAGGCTATGATGACATCGTGGATATGTTAGGACAAGTATATGACAGAAATGGTCGTAAAAACATGATTATTGATGACGGGCGTAGATTGCACTCATTATTACAAACATCGGATAGGCCGATAGTTCATGTTGCATTATCATCGGCGGTTGATACCAATGTAAGTGATACCCAAGACTCCTCGTCCAATGGTAAGAAGGTTCATGTTAGAGATGTTCTACGCAAGCGAAGTAGTCGCCCCAATAGAATTGTTTTAGTGGCATCTGATACGCTTGGTGACGTACGAACACATTGTGAAATTGATGTTAGTACCATGAATGATAAAAAAGCAAAATCATTTTATTTATCACGAAATGAGTCAAGCACGGCAAGTGGAAATAATGTGAAAGGCCCCATAACCCTTTGTGGTCAGGCATCATACTCATCACCTGTTATCGCGTGTACATTCAAAGAAGTAGACCTAGCTAAATGTGTTGCCGAGGTCGAAAAAAAATTAGATAATGATGATAACACTGCTAATCCCAATGATATTTTGTTGGCATCGTCGTCATTATTCGTCTGTTTAAGTAATGGTACAATGCAACTTACGAAAAGCTCTGGCATTACATCTCTGTCGGCATTGAGAAATGATGCGGCATATGCTCAAGGATCACCTACACAGTCCCCGTTACCAAAATCTGATATTAAAGGGCAATTGTTACAGGATATCGATGACAAGAGGACTACCTATCGTGTAGAAGCGGATACTGAATTTGATGCTATTCCGGTGCTTACCCTGCCAAAAGCTGGTGAAAATGCACAAGAAAGCGTTGTTACCAGAGTCAAAAGCAAGGAAATATATGATGATGTACCAGTTCCTACCAGATCGGTGACGAGTGCTGAAAAGAAAGGTGACGTTATTGACAAGAAAAAGGAAAAACAAAGTGTCAATAGTAATGTAAGTAGCAGTTTCAATGTTGTAAGTGGCGGCAGTAGTAGTCATCGTGAGACTAAACGAGGTAAAGAAGCTCGTAGTGGTGATGAAATGCGTAATAGTAATGATGACATCCCAATCCCACGAGTAGTGACACAGTTGCCGAAGCCAGCTGTACCTCCTTCACCAACCAGTGGTAATATTACGAAGAATACCGAGCAGGCCTCTAGTCCATCTAGTATACTAAAATCGATGCGTGGAAAAAGCACCATCGAAGCTGTTACTGCTGATGATGATAGTACTAGTAGCGGTGAAAATCAAAACAATAGTAAAAGCCCTGTTGGTCCGAATGCATTAAACGCATCCCGTGTAGGTTTCGCTAACAGTACTAGCACTCCTGTCGTCACTAACGCGGCTACCAAGAGTGCTGTTTCACGCACGGCACCAATCATACCAACAAGTGAATTATATAATCCTGACATCAATAGTTCATCGCATTTGTATCAGAAGTTAAAGCAATTACAAGATAAATTACAAAGTGATGATATATCCGTGACCACCATAGACACTACGTCAACTGATCGCAGAGAGGCAGCCAAAGCTGTTGTAAATGTTAGTTATAAAAAGAAATTATATGATAACTTGGTACAAATACAAGAAAAAGATGGTAAAAAGGTATCATTACATACCAGACCACAGATAAATAAATGTTGGAGTGATCGCAAGGAGTATGCATCACCGAAGGACGACGATCTCAAAGTGTTAATGCCTCCAGATCCACACGTTCTACTACACGCTACTGCTTCATCCACTGGATTGAAGACGGGCATCGATAATAAAACACTCTTTCCAACATTTCAATTGGATTTGGCTATTGACGACGTCTATGGTAGCATCCATAATCAGTGGAATGATAGCAAAGACACACTGCGCTTCTTACGCAACCACGTCAACGACTTGAACTGTATCGGTGCACTTGATGTAACTAAACAGTAATTATTTCATTCTTTATTATTCTTTTCTTTGATTTTACTGGTGCAGTAGGTATTTACAACAACGGTACTTAATCCCTAATGTATGACGATGAGGTACCGTATTGTGCCAATAAAAAAATCAAAAAAATCTCAATCGGGGATTACGAATGTATTTATATATTCTGTCAACAAACAAGAGATTTTAAGTGCACAATATAACGATATCAACTTAACCTTAACCATACTATTCTTTGCTATGGTTACATTTTTAATATACATAAGAAATTGAAAATAAGTAAATTATTTCTAAAATTAAATATTTACCTG
>JACCDO012192521.1_pt1 | contig 13862 bp, 25 predicted proteins | sample 7446101 | NCBI WGS metagenome assembly JACCDO01 (sample SAMN15323440, study PRJNA562643) | freshwater metagenome | isolation source: river surface water | place: USA:Blue River Watershed | collected 2017-08-16
AGTGGGAAGACGGTGATGGTGGCGAGTCTAGAAATAGTATACATGGCACGTATGAAGATGCTTTGGAATGGTATAACACAAGAGGTACAAACTTTTCAAAAGATGAAGTGGTTTTAAGCGATAATTAAAATCATAGTCAGGTGGCGTTATGGTAGCCAGTGAGTGGTAATTGGATGAAAGCGAAACCAATCATTCATACAGGTTCGAATCCTGTCCTGACTACAAATTTGGGAGGAAATGACTCAACGGAAACCCAACATAAGGATAAACAATTGAGTCAAAAATAGTCAGGTGGCGGAATTGGTAGACGCTAAGAGTTCAATGATAGGAAAGTCAAAACCTTAGATACTCTTGAGATTGACAACTCATACAGGTTCGAATCCTGTCCTGACTACAAACTTCAATAGGAGTACCTGTTCAAGGGATGTTGCAATCCCCCTATTGATTAAAAACCACTGTTGAAAGTTACGTTGGAACGGACGAACAGGAGGGTGGCTAGCAAAAGCCTTTGGGGTTCGAATCCCACCAGTGGTCAAATGTGTTGTTCCCTTGAGAAAGGAAATTGTTCCATGAAATGTAGATACACCAAATACAATCTACACAGCATAGAGGACTTCTCATCCTCAAACACAGTCAGGTGGCGGAATTGGTAGACGCTAAAGTAGAATGTTATAATAGGGGAACGGTGGCTCTGCAAAAGTTGCTACATTTAAAAAACTAACCCGTTACAGGTTCGAATCCTGTCCTGACTACAAATAGAGGTATAGGGGTACCCCTTGAGGCGAAGTACAAGTCATGGTCACTGAATGTAAACCAACCTCTAAACTAATTAAACAGTCAGGTGGTCGTAGGAGACCTTTGGTAATGTGGAGTGGCCACAAAGCATTACACGGCAGGTAAAGCAAGGAGTAATTACCTTGTGTAACTGATAGGGGGATCGTCCCTTGGCACAGGTTCGATTCCTGTCCTGACTACGATGCTTAAAACTAAAACTGAGTGGTTGTCAGTTTATGTTACGCTTTGTTTACGATGGTTCGACTCCATCAAGTCAGGTGGCGGAGTAGGAAATGCAAAGTAAGACGAGTAAGAAATTATTCGGCTCACTTCACACAGGTTCGAATCCTGTCCTGACTACAATGAGTAAGAGATACTCAGCAGACTTGTCAATGTCTCATTTAAACTTGATAGGGTGCTAGAACGGACATCCTAATATCTACATAGAAGACTATCTCATTGGGTAGAAACTGGGTGTAGCTCTATAAAACGCCGGTCTCGTGGGGACAAAGGAGACAGACACGACTCCTCCTTCGTAGTGTGACTTTTTTTAACGGGGATGCCCAGCAGGTTTTTTGACAGGAAATAAACCGATATGACTACTCATCCGTAATCTCAGGGTGGGGAAATATGCTTAAGTGGCGGAAGCGAGGCTAACCATGGTAGAAGCCCGATAGATAGACGCTAGGGAGATCGTCCCGAGAACGAAAGTTCATACTGGTGCAAGTCCAGTCTTAAGTACTAGTACCGAGTTATTTAAGAGAATTCATCGAAATAATTTTTCAGAATTCATCTGGTATTACACGAAACGTTTATTTAGATTTGCACTATAACAAAAACAAAAAGGTTCTTTGACTTACTTTTAAAAAATGCGCTCGTAGCTCAGTTGGTTAGTAGCATCGGTCTCATAAACCGAGGGTCACTGGTTCGAACCCAGTCGGGCGCACCGCCCCCCATTTCGTAAAGAAAATGGTAGACGATTTTGATATATAGATAAAGAGTCTACCATTATGAGCAATAGGATATGGAGTAAAAAATACGTAACTGATCAGCAGATCATAGAAATAGTTTCTACTGGTGATACCATGAATACGTGTGCTGCTAAACTAGGATTGAGATTTTCAACTTTTAAGAGGAGAGCACAATTCCTAGGAGTATATGAACCAAATCCGGGAAGGAGAGGTATTAAAAGGGATCCTAAAGAATTTGAGAAAAGAAGGATTCCTACGGATCTAGTTATATCCGGTGAGTATAAAAAAGACTTTGTTTCTTCGAGACTTAGAAAAAGATTGATTAAGGAAGGCTACAAAGAGAACATTTGCGAAAAATGCGGTATAACTGAATGGATGGGACAAAAGATAACTTTGGAGCTTCATCATATAGACGGTAATAGGATCAATAACAAATTGGAAAATCTGGCTATATTATGTCCAAACTGTCACAGCTTAACACCAAACCATTCTAGAAATAAAATAAAATAAAATAAAATAAAATGCCCCCTTGTCGTAATTGGGAGCCGAGACAGATTTAGGCTCTGTTGCCGAGAGGCGTGAGAGTTCGAGTCTCTCAGGGGGTACAAGCTATCAGAAGGTTGAGGCCGGGTCTAAACGATTTCATGTGCGTACGAATGAATATGGATTCAGCTGAGCTCGTAACTGCTGTCCTGATTAAGTCCGAGAGCCACGAGGAGGAGATAGCTGCCTCCCAGTAGTTAACTAAAGGGATCAGGCCTCAGCCTTTCTATGGAGATGTGTCCGAGTGGTTGAAGGAGCACGCCTGGAAAGTGTGTATACCTCAAAAGGGTATCGAGAGTTCGAATCTCTCCGTCTCCGCTTATTTTTTCCAGTATCTTCAGAGTCTCTCAGTTGTTCAGCCATATATTTGTCTCATAACAAATAAACAACCAATCACCATGGCAAACAACAAATTTCAAAAAGAATCACGAGAGGTTAAACCCCGTTACGAAGTAGACAAGTACGGATTATTGGTTAACGTCGCAATGTCAGAGAAGGACGAGTTAGCAGTACGTCAGATCTTGAATTCCTTACAGAAGAAGGCAGAGGCTAAGGCTAATCCCTGGCCAACAAGTCCCAACGGGATGCCTTGGTGCGAGTCTTGCTAAAAGACGGAACTTCTTCGGAGTTACTACGTAGAATATGCATAACTTAGCAAAAAATAAATTATGCCTTATATCACAGTAGAAGAAGACGTGGACATCACAGACGTCCTATCAGATTGCTCCGATAGAGAACTTAGAGAAGCAGCACAGTACATAGTAGAAGAAGCAGCGGAGAATGAAAAAGTGAGGGAAGCTATGATCCAGGAGATGATCGTTCACTCCGACTCTTTCGGGAACGATTTAATATCTCAATTGAAAACATTTGGAAAGCCAAGCTCGAGCTACTCACCGATGGAGCAAGAGCACATTGCAAAGATGGAACTGCTAGCCTCCAAGTTCTACACAATGAGCAACGAGGATCTAGCTGAACTAGAAACGATCTATCAAAAGTACCGCTAGAAAACATAAGGTTGGTTGGTTGGTTAAAGTCCCTCTTCAACCTGAGAGGGCGAAAGGCTCGGTCTATCCGAGCCTTTTTTTATGCCTTCAGAATTACCCCGTGGGATAGGCCTATATTTGAGGCATGGAACAAAACACTAAGTTACCAAAGGTAATAGAAAGAATTGATCTGGAAACGAAGGCCATCGATAACAATGGTAGGGAGTACAATGTGTGCATAAAGAAGTCCGTCTTTGTGAATACACAAGAGGCCATATTACATATAGAAAGAACTCCTGGGTCATGGTATCTGGATGGTCTTATAGTAAAGAGAAGCATGAAGAGCATCTATATTGACTATGGCAGCGACTGGACCATCGAGAATTTAGCGGAGATCTTGCAGGAGGCCTTCTCCTTAATGAACCAGGTCAAAATGAAGGATATTATTCTCTAACCATTTTTTTACCCCGGGGCTAGACCCTATATTTGCACTATAACAATAATCAATCAACCAATATGAAAGGTACAAAAACAAAAGCAGAGGTCTTAGCGGGAGTGCAAGAGTCTGTAGGTTCAATCTTCACCAAAGAAGATGTTATCAAGATCATCAACTCCATCAAGGAGGAGGAAGGAGGAACAATCTCTAAGGATAAGCTCGTAGGTATCCTGTCAGAGATTGACTTCGATCTTTATATCGAGAAGGATATTGAAATCGATCAATCAGAGGTCGAGTTCTCTTTCGAGACTGATGAGTCTTGTGGGCAGCTACGTGTCGATGCAGTGGTAGACGAGTCATCACTAGAGAATGCGGTCACTGCCAACATCTCGAGTGTGGATGTTCACGGCTTGGCAGATGAGATCATATCAGGGCTAGAGGACTAGAAGATCCAAGAACCCTCGGAATCCCCGGGGGTTCGATCTTATATTTGCATCATAACCAATTAACACATAAGAACATGAGCGAGAAAAAAATCTACTGCGTGGTCGTTACAGATCCCGCTGATGTACTAGGCTGCTTAGAAAGCCCAATCATCTTCCACGTCAGAACAACATCCAGCGACCGAGCGGAGACCAAGGTCAAGGGTGAGCTCACCTCAGAGGACTATGGATACGATCCGGATGACGTTGAAGCACTGGACATCTTCACCTTTGAGCTCTCCAACTTGGACATTCTAGAGGACGAGTAATTCCAGAGAACCCTCGGGGATACCCGGGGGTTCGATCTTATATTTGCATCATAACCAATCAACATAAAGATCATGAAAAAACAAGAAGAGATCGTTTCAAAGACAGGCTTCCTCATCTACAACGATGGCTACAGCAACAACGGCAAGAGCTGGTCACTAACAGGCTCGCCCAAAGGAGCATATCGCTTCCGAGACTATGACTCTGCCTATGATATCCAGGACCATCTAAAGGAGAAGGTTGGCAGCCCTGCAAACATCACATGGGACTCTGAGTCCTGCCAGATGTGGGCCTACTTCCCAGACAAGAAGTCAGCAGTTGCTTATCTCAATAAGATCGAGAAGTACTTCGAGAAGGCGGTAAGCATCCTCTAAAAAGTCAGCCGGGGAGCAGGTTCTTCCCGGCTTTTCACTTTATATTTGCTTCATAACCAATCAACACCAATAATATGTCAACACGTTCAAGAATAGGCATCGTTAAAGAAGATGGCACAATCGAGTCAATCTACTGTCACTGGGATGGATATCCTTCACACAACGGACGAATCCTTTTGGAAAACTACACGGACCGAAGTAAGGTGTCAGAGCTCATAGGTCTTGGAGATCTATCCTCACTAGGAGAGAGCGTCCATCCGGATCCAAGCCACGCCCACACATTCAACGATCCACAGGACAAAGTGTGCGTGTTCTATAAAAGGGATCGATCCGAGAAGAACTGCGATAGCATCATATCCAAAAGCGTGGACGATCTAATGACAACAGCGGACTGGTGTGACTACGTCTACGTCTTCGAGGGGGATCGCTGGCTCTGCACCTCCATGCACTCAAGAAAAACTGAATTCCTAGACAAGTACTTCCAGGACTAAGAAAAAACAGAAACCATTTTTTTACCCCGGGGATCTACCTTATATTTGCATCATAACCAAAAGATAAACTCTATAGCAAAATGGCAAGAAAACAATCAACAGGTCAAAGAGCGCCAATGAGCCCAGAAGCTCGTCAACGCATCGCAGAAGCAGTTCGCCTGGCTGCAGAACGCAAACGTCAGGAGATGGGTTTACCACCTGTACAACCAACCGCACAAAGACCGCCGGTTAACCCGGTCTTCGTAGATCGAGCAATCGAGTTGGTGAAGATGCAGGACCAGCACTTCTCGGAGGACTTATTCGTACCCATGCCAACTGGCAAGGCTATCGACACCTTATTCACCAACGACGGTGGTTTACCCAAAGCATGCAACTACATGGTTATTGGAGATCCAGGCGTCGGGAAATCTACGGTCACTTTAGATATGCTATCTGACTTGGCACGTGAAGGCAAAAAGGTCTTATTCATCTCCGCGGAAATGACGAGGATCGACCTTTGGGGCTACGTAAAAAGATACCCAAAGTTCGGAGAAGTTCCGGTACTTTTCTTAGGGGAGTACTTGGACGCTAACCCAAAGCAGGTCATCGAGGACTCATTGAAACCCGGCTACGACGTTGTTCTGATCGACTCATTCGCCGAGGTTCAAGAGGCAGTAAAGGAGTCAAATTACATGACTACAGGTCAGTCTGAGAAGTGGTTGATCGACCTTATGATCGTCAACAACATGGGTCAGAACGACACCAACATCAACACGACATTCCTAGCTATCCAGCAAGTTACCAAAGGGGGTGTGTTCGTAGGGTCAAACAAGCTCAAGCACAACACCACCGGTATGATGGAACTCCGCATGGATCCAGATACAGGTTCATCTTTTGTGATCTTCACAAAGAACCGCAGAGGAACAGTTAATCGCCGACTTTTCTTCTCCTTGGCCGAGTCCGGTGACGTTGTATACGACACACGCCGCTTGAACTCCGACAACGAGGCAAGAGAAGCCCTAAGTGCCGAAAAGAAACAGATGGAAGAGGAGGAAAATGCATTCGATGAGCTTTTCGACACAGGAGGAGTGGAGCGTTTGCTACCAAGAGACTTCTAAGATGCTATAGAGGAGGACCGGCTCTGAAAAAGATTACAGACCTTCTTTTTTATCCCGGTCCTTTATCTTACTTTAGCACTATCAATCAAAAACACATCTATGAAAAAGTTTGAAACAATCTCCCAAGAACTTTGGGACGCAAGGTCAAAAGAAGCCTTGGAAAGACAGCCACTTCGCAAAGAGGTCTCGTTGAGAACCATCGAGCTGGCACACTCCGACACATTGATCGTATCAGGCAAGCCAGTTCGATTGGCCACTCAAGCCTTCAAGGATCTATGTAAGATCGTTGGTTTGCCTATTGGCTTCGACAAGACCTTTACCGGCACATTCGGTGAGGGAGCACGCCAGCAATTGGTCAATAAGCTGAAGACCGTAGCGGCTTCGAAGGGTAACACCTCCGTTAGTTTGGTCTTCTCGCCCTTTACCAAAGAGATCGTAAGCATCCAGAAGGATCCACGTGAAATTGTTAGCAACAAGACCTTCTTGGACACCACCACACGCATCGTGGATCGCTATGGACTTGAGATCAATTCCTTCTCAGTTAATGCGGATGGTCGTTTAGCAATCAACGCTTCTTCGCCAAAAAATGAGTTTGGCATCAAGGGGTTGCCTAACGAGGATCACTACGGAGGGGTAAGCTTCTTGAATAGCCCAGATGGTGGCTTCGAGGTTAGTCCATTCCTTTACCGCTTGGTCTGCGCCAATGGCATGATAGGAAAAAGCTTCGAGGAAAGTATGAAGCTTGGCTCGATGGATCCAGGCTCCGTAGAAACTATGTGGAACCAGCTAAATGAATTAGCACTCCGCAACTTCCGACCTGTCGGGTTTGAAAGCCAGATCCGCAAGGCGATGAGCACACCGGCTTCACTAGCCGAGCTAGGGGATGCTCACTACTCCATCCTTAGCCTTAGTGACGTTCGCCTCAGAGAAGCCGAAGCTTGGGTGCCTTATCACGAGACTCAGGATGCTTTCCACAGAGCTAAGATTGACACCATAACCATGACGCCAGGACAGCGTAAGTGCGCCAAAACTGGAACATCGATCTGGGACTTAGTGAATGGTATTACTCACTTCGCTACACACGATAACGGCTTCAAAATCGATGACTACGATCGCCGTCGTCTTCAGGTCGAGGCTTCTAAGATCTTGTCTAAGAAGACCTATGATATGGAAAACATCGTAGCAAGTCCGTTCTAGTTTGTTTGTTGATTGGTTGGATCTGGGGCTCTTGAGCCCCATTTCCTTTTAGCCCCCAACCACCCAGGGCCGCGTTATGCTCCCGCACGTAGAGCTCGTACGAGCGGGTTTGCTACGCACACGTATAGTATATTTGCATCATAACCAAATAACAGCTATGAAACTATACGCAGTAATCAACAAGAACGAATTCGTAGGAGATGCCTACGTGATTTGTACAGAGATCAAATCGGCTAAGAATGCCTTTGACAACTACACAGTCAACCCTGGACGAACTATCCTAGCAGAGATTGAGCAGGGTGAGGACTTCGGCTTTGATGCAGACAGCCGGGAGTTCTGGGGAGGTGAGGTACTGATGGATCACACCAACGATCCAGACGACTGGGGCACGCTACCAGTCTTCTCGGAAGTCCAAGAAGAGGAATAGACCTTCTGGATCTTTCCGGGGATAGACCCTACATTTGCACCATAACCAATAAACAACCGCAATATGTACTACTTCCAACCACTAGATCCAGAGGTCCTAGGAGACCGCTACCTAGAGGAACAAGCCATCCTCCGCAAAATGGCCAAAGATGCTTTCCTTAGAGAGGCCCGCGAAGAGCAATGGGAATACACTAACGGCTACTAAAACTGAAGCAATGAGAGACTACCTAGAGCTAGCAACCACAGTGCCAACTGATGAGCCCTGTGCCCAAGTCGGATCCGACAACTACGGCAGGAACTCCCGGCTAGAGGCAGAGACCTTCCGGGACCAGATCCACAGGGTCTTTGGAGATCCTCCTCCAGGAACGAGCATTCGGATCAAGAGCTGTCCACACGACTTCGGCTCCTACCTGGACCTCCAGATTGCATACGACGACGATGAAGACGCCTCGTGCGAGTGGGCCTTCGAGGTCGAGGGTAACTTACCAGAGAGCTGGGACGAGGTCTCCTTAAAGAAGCTCAAGGAGGATGGCTACGAATTTCCAAAATAGCCTTCGGTTTATCTACGAGCTATTGGAGTAACATTGCACCATAAAACAATAACACTATGATTAAGAAGATCACGGAGTTTATACGGTCTTTCAGACAGACCGAGCCAGAGGGTGAAGCCATAGATCTAACCTATGGCAAGATCAAGATCCAAAGCACAGTGGGCGGGGGAGATGAGCTGGACTTCAATGAAAAGGCCCGCCATGTCCACCGCGAAATGTGCAAGATCAAGAGGGTCAAACCAAAGTTCTAAAAAAAGAGCATTACCATTTTTTTCCTGGGGGGATTGTGCCTATATTTGCATCATAACCAATAACAATTAAGCAAATGAACAAGCCACTTAACCCCCAGAATTTCGCCCACATCTTCTTCGCAGGGCGTACCAGAGTAACTCTTAAGAACGAGGCCAAGGACACTCACGTCCGCTTGAAGATCAAGGAGAAGAAGGAGCGCGTGAACGGCAAGATGGTAGGCACCGGCCGCTTCTTCGTCTACACCTCTATCCTCAACGACGGCGACACAGGATGGGACTTCGCTGCCACCTTCTTCTCTGACAGCAAGAACTACCGCTTAGGCCAAAAGCACTCTCAGGGCTCACAGGTCGATCGTATCATGAGCTTCGTCTCTAAGGCCCTTAAGACCCCAAGCATCCTCTCTCAGAAAGGCGCAGGGGTATACCACGAAGGACGCTGCTGCCGCTGTGCAATGCCTCTCACTCACCCGGACTCAATCGTCCTAGGAGTAGGTCCAGATTGCTTGGAGCACATGGGACCAAACTTCTTCCGCACACTACTCCCAGTCATCTAGGACCGGGAGTGCTAATAAAAAGAGCCTTAATCGGCTCTTTTTCTGCGGGTGGGGGTCTAGGATGTGGCGCAGGTTGGAGTACACTCTCCCGGGTTGTTAGCCCACGCCCGTCGGTTGGTTGATCGACAGAGCTAAAGTACGGCAGGACAGCCCGGAAACCCCGAAGACGTGAAGGAAAAAAGAAACCCAGATCCTCAGGATCTTTCCGTTATTCGACCCTATATTTGCATCATAACCAATCAACACTAAGACTATGCTAAGATTCCCAGACGGTGTGGAAATCGACACCAGCGGTCCGCTTAGGATCCTAACGCTTTCAGACGGCCACTATGTGGTTGGAGAGGGTATGCTTATCCCAGTCGGGTCCAAGGAGGAGGCCCAGAAAATAATAGATTCCCGTCGGTGATCCTGTGTGGTCAGACCTTATATTTGCTCCATAACCAATCAAAACAATCAATATGAACAAAATGTTAGTCGTCTTCCGCCTGTACAACCGCGTCTACGGTCCAGAGGGCAACCCCAAGACCCTCTCGGTCTACCTACGTCCAGATAACACCCTTGGCTATTCGTTCTATGGGGGCTGGCAAAACTCAGGTACCCCGTTCTCCATCTCGAACCTTCAGATGAGACAGAGTCTGCCCATGGGGGTTCGGAGTTTCAACGGGAAAGTGAATAAGCTTGTAAAGGAGATCCAGGCCTGTCTAAGATCCGGAGTGGGATCGAATGATATTAAATCCTTCGAGATTCTTAACGATCTGTAGATTCATTGAACCCTCGGGAATCCCCGGGGGTTCTACCATATATTTGCATCATAACCAATCAACATACCAATATGAAAGAAACCACATTAAGAGCGCAGCTCGAAGCCTTCAAGGAAGGCAATCTAATGGATTCCAACGGAGAGTTAAACACCTGGTGCTGCAACTTCTATGACTGGTTCTGCAGGGATGCATCACTAGAGGCCAAGGCCCACAAGCTCTTCCCTATGGTCAAGAAGTTCGCAGAGATCATGAAGGTGAATTTGGATACCACCTACTGTATGTTCAAGAACAACTGTCCAATTGGAGGTCCGCTCTACGATGATTTCAGAATCTGCGATAGAACTACGGGACATGTGATATGGACTGTAACACCTAAGTGTGGCCACAGTGGCAAGGCAGAGATCTGGGGAACAATCAATGGGTTCCAAGGGGCTTACCTCACTGGAGATACTCTCACTAAGATCTATAAGAACCTCGGGTAATTCCCGGGGTTCTACCCTATATTTGCTGATATATAAAATAAAAAGCAAAATGAAGCACATTCAGTTATTCGAGAACTTCGGTGACAAACCAGAGGTTGACTTTACCAAGATAGACAATATCGAGTTCGATGGCGTAGATGGTAACGACGCACCGGACTTCTCGGACGCATTCATTATGAGTTGTGACATCGATGGTAGACCAGCCACAGAAGAGGAATTGGATATCATCAATGACAACTCAGAGTTTGTCTACGACGCTCTAATGGATCATCTTTATTAAGACGATCCTCTGAATCTTTCCGGAGTGAGTTCCTATATTAGCAGCATGAAACAGAATCAGCCACTCCGGAATATCGAGGTCTCCATGCAGGAGATTTGGGCCCACACGCGCCCAGTGGTTCATCGCAACAAAAAAGCTTACACCCGAAAGGAGAAACATAACAAACCATGGCAGAGTCCGGAATAAAGACATTCGATGACCTAGAGTTCAAGACTCATCCCGTATTGGGATTCCCGTCTAAGCAGGCCACGATGGACTTCAAGAGAGGAGGCTGGATCTCGGTTGTGGGAGGTGGTCCTTACCTACATGGGGATGGTGTCACCACCTTTGAGGTGATGACCTCAGAAACAGACGGTGACATTATAGGCTATCTTCCCAAGGAGGAGGTTACGGAGTACATGCTGAGACTTCAGTTACCTGCTCTCTAAATTACAGATCCTTCTGGATCTTTCCGGTAGTCTTGTCTATATTTGCATCATAACCAATCGACATGGCAAGAACAACAGTAAAGGACTTAGATCAAATAACGGAGACTCTAAACGCTAACGTTAAGGAATTGGGGATTGAGTTCCAGTGGAACACCCGCAATGGCTACACCGCTATTGACTACTTCCAGACAGATGATAACGGCAGAAGAACTTTCGATAGCTATCGCTCGGGCTTGACCAAGGGAGAGGCGGCAGAGATCATGAACGCCATGAACTGGATCGTTTGGCACGCAAAGAAGGGAGGAGCAAAAAGAATCGAATGGCTTCTGAAATACGTCGGAGCTTGACCCTATATTTGCATCATAACCAATCAACATAAAGAACTATGAAAACGATCATCAAAGGAGCCAAGGAAAACAAGGAGTTCGCTTTTGCTATGGCATTCGCCATCACATTAGTCACAATCACAGTGTATAACGCGATTACCTTCGGGACGCACAATCCATTCTAAGAATGACAGAGAAAAAGGAAGTTACTAGATGGGAGCGGGAGCTTCTCTTCTACACAAGAGGCACAGCAGGAGGCTTCTTCACAAAACTAGTCGATGCGTTCATGCACGCCGACGGTGTTAACACGGCAAGACTACTACAAGCCTTCCCAGAGGAACTCACACCGGTACATCGCTACCGCACAGAGACTGGATACTGGGAAGACTTACAAGAGAGATTGAAAGGTTGAGGTTGGTTGTTGGTTGTTCAAAGACCTTAGGATTCGGGGGTTTCCTAAGGTCTATTTTTTTGCTACGTGATTACACGATACATTAGCGATATATAAAAATAAAAGAGAGAATGAAAAACATATCAACCTACGAGGGCTTCGTAAACGAGTCCGAATCCAACTTCGAAAGAAAGCACGAGACCTATCTAGGCAGACCAGTCCTGCATGAGGTGAGCTTCCCAGCAGGTGGTACTTTTGATGCCATCGGTAAAGCAGAGGAATACCTTAGCGACCTTGGCTACACCAGAGGTAGCATGTCCAGAGACGAACCAATCGGATTTGCTCATGGCGTGGACTACATCGCTAAGTGGTACAACATCCCTAGAGAGGACAAGGATAAGCTAGACGGTGTCATCATCCCAGAGCCTGAGTTCAGAGAGGGCGGAGTCAGAATCCTCTTCTTCACTCCACCAAAATACTAAGACTTCCTCAAGGATCCTACGGGATCCTTTTTTATTTTAGCACTATGACAATCAAAACCAAATACCAAATAGGCGACAAGGTCCAATTTGAAGGCGAATGGGCACGTATCCAGAACGTCTACACCAGCCAAAAAGGAACCACTATGTACACAGTAGGTAGCTCAAAACACCAAGAGGCTATCGAAGTTGAAGCGGAAGATATTGATAAATAAAAAGGCATGAAAAACACAGCTCTACTATCCTTAGTCATTTTAGCAGCACTTCTACTAACAGGGTGCGCGGACAATCCAGAGATCAAATGTGAAGCCATAGCAGGTCACCAGTATGGATTCTGGGGAGGTCTCTGGCACGGTCTCATTATAGGCTTTGACTTCATCGGGTCTCTCATCTGGGACGATGTAGCGGTCTACGCTCCTAACAACAATGGAGGTTGGTACGCCTTCGGGTTCACATTGGGATGCGGCGGTTTCGGTGGAATGACAAGGGCAATCTCTAAATCTCGAGAAGACTAGGGACAAACCCCTCGGGGTTATCCCGAGGGCTTGTCTTATATTAGCTTCATAATCAAAACGACATGAGAGAGGAAATAGAAACACAGATCAGAACTATCGAGGCTCGTCTAGAGTTTCTTAAGACCGATAGGACAGTTTGGGTTAGCGCCTGGGCTGGACCTAAGGGATATACTCCATACAATCATGGTCCTTACTTTAGAAAGCTGGAGCGTAATCGATTAAATGCTAAATTGAAAACTCTAAGAAAAAAGCTGAGCAAATTTTGATACCCTTCGGGGTTACCCCGGATGTCTTATCTATATTTGCACTATAACAACATAGTCAGGTGGTGTAATCGGTAACACGTGGTTCGAGTCCACAATCTATCTAGTAACGATGGATGCTGATAGGAGCGATACCAGTTCGAATCTGGTCCTGACTACAAATTTGGGAGGTAATGACTCAACGGAAACCCAATATAAGGATAAACAATTGAGTCAAACATAGCGCAGTGGCGGAATTGGTTAGACGCACGAAAAAGCAGGTGAGATACAGACTGCTCCAGAAATGGAAGATCAAGTGTCCTCGGAAGGCTCACATACAAGTTCGAATCTTGTCTGCGCTACAAATTTTAAAAACAAATTAAAAACAAATTATTATGTTTTGCAGAGAAAAAAGAATTGTAAAAAGAACTAATTTTGATGGATCAGTACGTTATATCGGTCAAACTAAAAACTTTTGGGGTAAGTGGGAAGACGGTGATGGTGGCGAGTCTAGAAATAGTATACATGGCACGTATGAAGATGCTTTGGAATGGTATAACA
>JACCDO010443835.1_pt1 | contig 13861 bp, 8 predicted proteins | sample 7446101 | NCBI WGS metagenome assembly JACCDO01 (sample SAMN15323440, study PRJNA562643) | freshwater metagenome | isolation source: river surface water | place: USA:Blue River Watershed | collected 2017-08-16
ACACGTCGTGGCGCTGGTAACTACGCCGTTGTTAGCTCAGCCGCTCTGACTGTTCTGCAGTCTGCGACAACTTCTGCTTTTGCTCGTACCACCGAAGGTACTTTCGAAGCTCCTACAAACACCAAGTTCGCTGGTACCCTAAACGGTTCTATGCGTGTGTTTGTTGACTCTTACGCTAGCGACACAACTCCTGTGTTGGTTGGTTATAAGGGTTCTTCAGAAGCTGACGCTCCAGCATTCTACTGCCCATACATCCCATTGATGAGCAGCGGTGTTGTTCTGGATCCGTCAACATTCGAACCAGTCGTGAGCTTCATGACTCGTTATGGTTACATCGAATTGACCAACACTGCTAGCAGCTTCGGCAACGCTGGCGACTACGTTGGTGAGATCGCTGTACAGAACTTGTCTTTCAGCTAATCAACCAGCTGGATCACAAAAGATCAAAGCCCACTTCGGTGGGCTTTTTCTTTACTCGTCTTCGTATATTTCGTCAATCCATTTTTCTTTGCTGTCGTAAAACTTGTAGTAGGCTTCGTTGGGTGCCAAAATACGAAACTTGTATTTCAACGCAGCAAACGTTGCTTCTTCCTTTTTTAACAGATCGCAAACAACAAAACTGGTACCGCAACCACCTTCGACGTTTTTAAATGTTGAGTGCTTGAATTCGTTGCCTGACAGCGCTCGGTGCATGTCGCTACCCCAATTGAAAATAATGCGAGTAATTCCTCGCTTTTGATTTCGCAATCGAATCTTATCGAACACAGTAAGTTGTGTTAGGCAAGCTTCATTGTTGTCATTGATTACCAGTAATACATCTTTGACTTTGATGCTGCCTTTGGTGTGATTGTTGTCAGGAGTCTCTTTAGTTGACCAAGGGACTTCACAGTCTACGTGACTTACGTAATAAGTCTCTCCATGTGTTTTTAAAACCCACATAGGTACAGTTTCATCTTCCAAGTGTTTCTTGTTGAAGTGAAACACTACATCTTTGCAAGCATATTCAATCTAGGCCATGATAGTCTCCTTAAAGTTAAGCCACGAGAAAGCCCCGGCATCCAGTTCGGTCAGTCCAGGAGGAGTCGGGGCGAAATATATAAAGTTTAATGACCTAATAATCTACATAGTATAATATTTAGTAATGGTGCGCTAGGCGGGACTCGAACCCGCACATGGGAGGTTTAGAATCTCCTGCTCTAACCTTTTAGCTACTAGCGCATGTGTGTATTATATACACAATCTTTGTAGTTGTCAACAAGTTTACGATGAAATTAATTTAATTTTTTCATACAAAGCCAAACAATTTGCTTTGCTTTGGTTACAAAGTTCGTAAAAACCCAAGAGGTTTTTATCGTGGTATTCTTTTTTCGATTCAACAGAAGAATAATCTAACTTCATTAGATAGTTTACAAATGCTTCAACTCTTTGTTTGTCGTTGTCAACTGTGTCATATGAAAAATCAAAATTGTTGTGTCCTAGATCAATACCAAAATTTGACAACCAAAGATTGTAATTTGTAGGACCAAACATCAAACAAGGTTTTCCCATCAGCAAGGGCTTTATGGTTTTTTCGGTAACATGATATTCTACCAAGTCCCATCCGTTGCCACCAAGCGAATCTGTTTCAAACTGTACTTCAAATTTAAAATTGTCATACAAGGATGGCTGTATTAGTTTGCTCGGAATTCCCATACCAACACGTTGAAATGAAGAATCAAAAAAACCTGTTTGATAATTTAATACATCAAGATTTCTAAATGCCCCAGATCCATCAATTACTTCGCCATTGAACTTGACCAGCGACTTTGATAGATCGGCTTTCTTTAGTTCGTATATGAATTTTTCACGAAGCTTGGTTCTTCTGCCTATCAGGCAAAAAAAGTCAAACTTTGGGTCAGGTTTTGATTTGGCTATGGTACCTAGGTAAGACATCGGCTGAAACAGCTCCATGCCGTAATTAAATATTTCATTAAACACAGGGTAGTGTGCAATAATTGGAATACCATACAATTTTTCTTTGAGATGATCAAAGTCTATCCAACTCTCAGTTAACAAAATATATGCCTTGGTGTTGTCTAGTTTATAAGAATAATCATATACTTGCTGACATGTTTCGGCCATGATAATATTTGTTTCTTCCCACGGAATGTCAGCAACACCTTCTAAGTCTTGATGTGTGATAGCCAATATGCTTCCAGTCTCTCCCCAGACAATTTCTTCATCTCCGTAATGAGTTGAAAAAAATATCATCAAGTCTCTGAAAAAATTTCCCGGTTTCAGATAACATTTTTCTGAATCGCTGTTCAATAACTTAATTTTCATTATACTTTAAACCATGATAAAAATTGTGTAATTTTAGTAATTACATTGTCCCAGTTGTCGTAGTTGTCTTGTCTAAACAATCTAGCGGTCGAATACCAAGGACTAGAATCTCTGTCTACTAGCCAGCGCCAATCAGTGCTGTATTTGTTGAGCATTAACCAAAGAGGACGACCCAGTGAGCCAGCCAGATGTGCCACTGATGTGTCTACACTGACTACAACATCCATGTTCATGATCAAAGCTGCGGTTTCAGCAAAACTAAAAATACAACCAGGAAACATTTTAACTCCTAGTTCTTTTAGTTTGGTTTCTTCTTCTGCTTCGATATCGCATTGAAGATTCACCCACTCATACTGCGGATTTGATTCAATTAACTTTACAACGTCATTGAATGGCATTGCTTTGTGTTGATTGAGCCAAGAGTCACGACGACCGCTCCAGCACAAACCAACACGCATTCGAGTTTTTGGCCCTAGTGTTTGCTGCCATTGATATACCAATGCTGGGTCAGCATTTAAGTAGCTTACTGGCCTGGCCATATTTTCTAATGTAACTCCTAGGATTCCTGGAATGCTCATAATAGGCACCCAGTAATCAAATTCGCCCATGTCGTCAGTGTACCGACCTACCTGTTCAGCAATACTGCTGCGATTCAACAATGGAATCAATCCATCGGTTACTTGCAATTTAATTTTTGCACCCATTATGTGTAAATTCCACAAAAAGCGTACAAATTGTATGTTATCTCCGTGGCCTTGTTCGCCAACAACCAGTATGGTTTTTCCTTGCAGTGGCTCACCACGCCATCTTGGTTGTACATGCTGAGGTTCTGTTCCTGCCAGATGCTCGTAGTTCCATCTGGCTTCATAGGCTGGCCACCCTCGGGTATAATCTCCCATGAGCAAATATGCAACAGCTAGATTGAAGTGTGCAGTAATATTTTCAGGGTTCAGGGCAATAGCATGTTGTAAAAATGGCAAAGATCTAGCTGGATATCCAAGTTCTCTGGTCACGTTGCCATAGTTATTCCAGGCAGCAGCAGATTCGGGATCTTGTACAAAAGCCAAAGCATAACATTTCAATGCTTCTTGGTATTGCCGATCACTACGATGTTGGTTGCCTTGGGCGATTAAAAATTCTGTTTCCATGCCTCTATTTAATACGTTGCACCATTGGTTTTGACATTTCTTATAAATAAAAGGCAACAACGCAATTCTGCGTTTTATGCGGTTTAACCCCCCGCGTACCGGCTAGAACCCGGATAGGACTTCTTTAAGGAGAAACAAAATGGGACGTCCACTAAAAATCAAAAAAACCACAACCAAAGACATTGGCTTCAATGCTTGGGATGTACTAACATCGCCTGTAGTACCTGACTATTTCAACACTGACCAATTCACCAACGTAGTTGGCGGTAATGACAGTGCCAACGATCTGGCCACAGCCACATACCCTGTGGTCAAATGCCGTGTGTTTATTTCTGGTGCTGGAGCCGAAGCTGACGGGTACATTATCCGCCAAAAAGGTTCAACCAAGTATTTGGTCACTGATGGTACCAACACTGGTGTTTGCACGCTGGCCAACGAAGCTGATGGTGCATTAACTGAAGGCAACATGAACATCACCATGAGTGTGGGTGATTCGGCTGCTACTACAATTGCACGTCTAACCAACCGCTGGGCATTGGATTACAGCAACAACCGTTATGCTGTTAACTTCTTTACCGATGGTGGTACAGGTGTTAAATCAGGTGCTGCCAACAACGCTACCGTTACATACGCTGCTGTTGAAAGCTATACCTAATTTGGTATAACCCCCGAATCCTCCTAGATAACTACTAGGAGGATTTTTTATGAGCAGAGCATTTGTATTAGGTAACGGCGTAAGTCGGCTTGAAGTAGATTTAAACGTGCTAAAACGTGAAGGAAAAATCTATGGGTGTAATGCAATTTACAGAACATTTGCACCAGATGTTTTGGTAAGCACAGACACACCTATCAGCACAGCAATACAACAATCGGGCTACGCAGAACAAAACAGAATGTATACTCGTAAACCCATACCCGGTCTTGGAGCACATAGAATCCCCCAACAGTACTTTGGCTATAGCTCGGGACCTATTGCAGCTGGGCTTGCAGCTCTTGATCAAAATATTGCTGTGTATCTTGTGGGTTTTGATATGGGTCCAATTGGACACAATCAATTTAATAATGTATATGCTGACACTGAATTTTATAAAAAGAGTTCAGCCAAACCTACATTTGCAGGCAATTGGGCTAGACAGTTGGTGCAGATCATGCGAGATTTTCCAAAGACTAATTTTTTCAGAGTCAAAGGATCAACCACCGCGGACATATTGGAATTTCGTGGAGTACCTAACCTTGTGACCATGCCTATGCAGGACTTTCTAAACCGCATAAATAACACAAAGGATCTGTAAATGTCTACCTACAAGCGTTCTAGCGGTAATATTGTTTTTGAAACTACAACGGCCAATAAATCAGTGTCGTTTATTGGGCCTACAGCCAACGCGATTTCTGTAGTGATTGATGGTGATTTGACCGTTAGTGGCAACGCTAGTTTAACAGGTAACATTGCCGGCGACAAGATCTTTAACGGCACAACTTCTGTAGAAATTCCTGTAGCCAGCGGTAATATTGCAATGAGTGTTGGTGGTACCAGCAATGTTATGGTAGTGTCATCAACTGGAGTAACGTTTGCAGGATCCATTGGTTTTTCAGGAAATATATCAGCTGGAAACGTTGAATCTTTAGGGATAATTACCGCGGCAGGTAATGTTAACACCGGCGGCAATTTTAATGCCAACGGAAATATTATTATTTCCAGAGACGCCAGTGTTGGCCAACCTACACTTAGATTCAATGACACAGATACTACAGTGTCAGTTAGCACAGTGCTTGGTGCAGTAGAATGGTATACCAATGATGCTACTGGCGCAAGAGTGACCACGGCAGCAAGATCTATTGCAACCAGTGACACCGGCAATGCACGATTTGAAGTACTGACTTCCACTGGGGGTGCAGCAGCATCAGCTAAATTTGTAGTTGACAACGTTGGCAACGTAGGTGTTGCTAATACCGCACCTTTACATACGTTTGCAGTATCGGGTAACAGTTATATCAGTGGTACTGAAACAGTGATTGGTAACATAACTGGCGGCAATCTTACTACAGCAGGCCGAATTACTGCCACTGGAAATATTGTCAGTTCTGCCAACATTGCTGGAGGCAACATATCGGCCACTGGCAACGTTGCTGCCAACAACTTGTCAGCATCAACAAGTATTACTGCCGGTGCAGGTGGCATCAGCGCAACTGGAAATATCACTGGTGGTAATCTAATAAGTCAAGGTATTATCAGTGCTACTGGTAACTTGACCACCACAGACATTTATGCTTCCACACTGTCAGCTTCGGGTAACATCGCAGGAGCTAATTTAAACTTAGGTGGTGTAGCAAATACTCAATCAGTTACAGCTTCAACTACAATTTCGGCCACTGGAAACATAACTGGTGGCAACGTTAACACTGCTGGCCGAGTCAGTGCCACTGGTAATCTAGTTGGCGGTAATGTTAATTCGGGCAGCATAGTATCGGCCGCAGGTAACATTGTTGCTGGTGGCTACTTTGTAGGCGATGGCGGTTATTTAAGTAACGTTACCGCAGTTTCTAACCTGGCTGTTAGCCAGCTGGCCAACGGAGCTACAAACTTAACCGTTCGTTCAGCAACTGGACCTATTACCGCTGACGTAAATGGTGTAGCCAATGTGTTTATCTTAACTGATAGCACTTGGACTATGACTGGTAATACAACAGTAACTGGTAACGTAGTTGGCGGCAATATTAACACAGCTGGTTTGGTCAGCGTAAGTGGCAACGTCAACAGTCTCAATGTCAATGCTACCATTGGTAATTTTAATACAGTCATTGGTGCTGCTAACGCTAGCAACTTGACCACAGGTACTGTACCCAGTGACAGATTAACTGGTATCTATGCAATCAATATTTCTGGATACTCTGCTACAGTCAGTGCCGCAAGTCAACCCAATATTACCAGTGTTGGTAATATGAGTTCTCTGAGTGTAGTAGGCAATACCACAAGTGGAAATCTAATCACTGGCGGATTGGTATCAGCCAGTGGTAACATCACTGGCAACAACATATCTTCTGTGGGACTCATTGCTGCAGGTGGCAACATCAGTGCAGCCAATATTTCAACAGGTGGACTGATCACTGCCACAGGTAATGTAACAGCAGGTAACTTAGTAACAGGCGGGGCATTAAGTGTAACTGGTAATGCAACTATTGGTAATATTAGCACAGCTGGACTGATCACTGCCACAGGTAACGTTACTGCTGGTAATATTTCAACAGCTGGACTAATCACTGCCACAGGTAACGTGTCTGGTAATAATATATCAGCTGGTGGATTTGTTACAGCAACAGGTAACGTAACAGCAGGTAACTTGGTAACAGCTGGACTAATCACTGCCACAGGTAACGTGTCTGGTAATAATATATCAGCTGGTGGATTTGTTACAGCAACAGGTAACGTAACAGCAGGTAACATCAACACTGGTGGATTAGTGTCAGCCTCAGGTAACGTGTCTGGTAGCTATCTATTAGGTAACATTACTTTTGCAACAGGTTACAGCGCCAGCAGAATTTTCAATGGTACTACTGAAATCAATATCGGCACCGCTAATGGAAATGCTAATATTTCTGTAAACGGCACAAGCAATGTTGTTGTAGTTGGAAATACTGGTGTTACAGTCACTGGCCTAATATCAGTCAGCGGTAATGTCACTGGAGCTAACTTAATCACCGGTGGACTTATCAGTGCAACAGGTAACATCACTGGCGGTAATGTTAACACAGCTATAGTATCAGCAAGCGGTGCTGTTTCTGGAACAACTATAAGCGGTTCAGGCAACGTCACTGGTGCTAATATCAACACTGCTGGTCTAGTCAGTGCCACCGGCAACGTCATAGCAGGCAACGTAACTGCTACAACTGCTACACTAACCAACATTAGAACAACAGGCACTACAGGCGTAACACTGTCTATTGTGGGTGGATCTCAATCGACTGCAAACACAGCCGGTGGTCCAGTGACCATATCTGGTGCTACCGGTAATGGAACAGGAACCGGCGGTTATGTGACTGTAGCCGGCGGCGCAGGCGGTAATGATGCCACTGGTGCAGCCGGCGGAAACATCAATGTAAACCCTGGCTCAGGAGGAAACTTTGGTGGCAACGGCGGTAGCTTAAACCTCAACGGTGGATCAACGTCGGGTGCTGGATTTGGTGGTAACATTATTCTTTTTGGAGCACCAACTGCAACTGGTGCTGGCGGCAATATTACAGTCACCGGTGGATCAGCATTTGGCACAGACAAAACTGGCGGTCAAGTTGTTATCAAGTCAGGTGCAGGCACCGGAGCAGGTGCTGTAAGTAACATTGTAATTCAAACTCCAACTGCTACAACCTCAGGAACTTCTACGCAAGCTCTAGCAGACAGAGTTTTAATTAACAGTACAGGCGTTACTATCACTGGTATAATGTCAGCCAGTGGCAACGTCACAGTCGGCAATTTAATCACTGGTGGGCTTATCAGCGCAACTGGTAGTATCACAGGCGGATCAATTACTGGAACAAGTTTAAGTTTATCAACAGGCAACATTACCGCAGGAAACATTGTCAACGGGGGCAGCAACGGAGTTGGTAATATTGGTAGTGCAACCACCTATTTCAACACTGTATTTGCTAAAGCTACATCTGCACAATACGCTGACTTGGCTGAAAAATTCTTAGCTGACCAACCTTATGAACCAGGTACTGTGTTGATATTTGGCGGCGAAAAAGAAGTCACACAATCTACACTAGATGCTGATTACAGAGTTGCTGGCGTAGTTTCTACCGATCCTAGCTACTTGATGAATTCAGGATTACAAGGTGATTATGCAGTTGAGTTGGCTTTACAAGGTCGTGTGCCTTGCCGAGTATTTGGTCCTGTAGCCAAAGGCGATTTAATGGTCAGTGCTGGTGACGGCCATGCTCGAGCTGTAAAATCTGCTGTAGCCGGCACAATTATTGGCAAAAGCTTGGAAAACTTCGAAGGCGAACAAGGTATTATTACCATTGTAGTTGGCCGAGATTAACAGTACCCAAAAAGTTTAATGCAAGTCTTCTGGTAAATACAATTAGAGGACTTGTATACCTATGGCACAACAAATAATTGACACTGGCGCAGCAGCAAACGACGGAACTGGGGAACCGTTGCGTCAGGCGTTTACGGATGTAAATGACAACTTTACACAGATTTGGACAGCAGGCCCAGTGGGTAGTAACGTTCAAATATCCAACAATGTTATTTCTACCACTGGACTTAATGAAAATTTAATCATTGAAGCCAATGGTATTGGCACAGTAAATTTTGAAAGCACAGTGCTTCCTGGCATTGATTCAGTGTATGATCTAGGTAGCCCTACGGCAAAATTTGACACGGTATACGGCGGTTATTTTGTAGGCAATGGATCATTGCTCACTGGTATTACTGTTACGGCTGGTAGCTCTATTGTCAACGGAACTTCTAACGTAGCTATCCCTCAGTTAAACGGTAATATAAACATCACTGTATCGGGCAATAGCAACACTGTTGCAATCAGCAGAACATCAACTACATTTAACGGCAATTTATTGCCATCATCTAATGCTCTGTATAATTTAGGTAGTTCCACTCAAAGTTGGAACAGTTTAAATGTTGGGGCGATCCAAGCAAGTGGGCAATTAACTGTCAACGGATCAATATCCGGAAATTCAACATTGAGTGTCACAGGCGCAATAACTTCTGCTGCCAACATTTCGGGTACCAACTTCATTGGTAATGGTAGATTTTTAACTGGTGTTCTCTCAACCAATGGTGGAAATTTAACTTTTTCTCCTACACCACCCACAGAAAATGTTTTGCAAGGAGATGTATGGATCAACAGTGATACCGCTGTTCAATACATTCGATTCAACGATGGAGTCAGTAATGTATGGGCAGAAATGGAAGCAGCTCAGTCGTTCAGCAGCAGCGGCTCAGGTAATGTTACAGATCTAACCGCAGTGTCATCAGATATTGTTCCTACCAATGATAATCTTTATGCTATTGGTAGTTCAACTTATCAATGGAAAGATTTATATGTTGGCAATGGTAATATATACCTAAACAGTCAAAGAATATCAGCATCGGGTAGCGTGTTACAAATCAACGGCGCCAACATAGCTGTTCAGAACTCAAGCCCAACATTTAACTTAATTACTGCACTTGGCAACGTTCAATCGGCCAATGTCAACACTGGCAGAGTCAGCGCCTCGGGCAATGTAATTGCAACCGGAAACATTCAAGGTCAATACTTTATTGGTAACGGTTCGTTGCTAACAGGTATTGCTGGAGGTGGAGGTGCATTACCAACTGATCCTACATTTACTACAGTAACAGCAAATACTGTGTACACAGCAAACTTAGAGTTTACTGGAGCAGGTCCTGTTGTGATTGGCAGTGGTAATGATATTAACTTGAATACAGTTGGACAAGTTACTTTTAGTAATGTAGTGTCGTTGCCAAGTAAAACTGCGGCTCAACTTCAAGCATTAGGCGGTTCAGTGCTAGCAGGATCCATTGCTTATTGCAGCAATGCGTTGGGTGGAGCATGTCCTGTTTGGTTCAATGGTACTAGTTGGCTCAAGATTTCTGACAATGGACCAATTGCATGAAAGAGTACGTTGTAACTGTTCATGACCCTGATTCATGGGACAACGGATTATGGGATCAACTCACAATCAACGGTTTAGGTGATAATTTTGTACCTACTCGAGATGTTACGGTTGTAAACGAACGCCCATTCAATGAATTTTGCGCTCACTTTTTATTAACTGATTCAGAAGCCAATCTTCTAAGACAAGATCCTAGAATACTTGATGTTGAATTGTCAGCTGAAAAAAATCCTAATGTCAGCAAAGGGTTCCATGCCCAACGCCCTCTCAGAGAGTACAACAAAGGTAATACAACCACATCTGATATGAAAAACTGGGCATTGCCAAGATGCACCAGTCCTACTAATAATTTCATTAATACATCTTCGGTTTTAGAACCTTATTATTATAACCTCGATGGAACTGGCGTAGATATTGTTGTAGTCGATTCTGGAGTAGAACCTGGTCATCCTGAGTTTGCAGTCAATGCAGATGGCACCGGTGGTACCAGAGTAGTAGACTTTAATTGGGCTAGTTTGGGCGTACCTGGTACTCCTAGCTCTGCAAGCATTGGCGGTTATCTTGGAGACAGTGACGGACACGGTAGTAACTGTGCCAGTATTGCTACTGGAAATACCTGCGGCTGGGCCAGCGGCGCAGCCATTTATAGTATTAGAATTTTTGCAGGCAACAGTATTAGAACTGGCGCTTATTTAGGAGCCATAGACTCAGATATTGCTTTTGATTTGGTCAAAGCATTCCATCTACAAAAAATAGCCAACGGAAACACACGACCCACTATTTGTACCAACAGTTGGGGTTGGCGCGGCGGATATTCGTCAATGAGATCCACTGTCTGGAGAGGCACAAGATATACTACCTACACCTACAATAGTTCATACGGGCAAGTATATTCAGTTTATCCAGCAACCTATAGTTACATCAGTGCAAGCGTTGATTCATGTGCTGCTGTAGGAGTTATCTTAGTCGGTGCCGCCGGAAACTATAGACACAAAATTGATGTGCCAGGCGGAATTGACTACAACAACTATTGGACAGATTCACTGGGTAACACTAATTATTATCATCGAGGCAGTAGTCCTACCAGTGCTTCGTCAATGATCTGTGTTGGCGCTATAGATAATATAGCAGAACAAAAAGCTTATTTCAGTGAAACAGGTCCTAGGATTGATGTTTTTGCTCCTGGTGTAATGATTATGGGTGCATATGCTAACAAAAGTTATGTCACTTCAGCAGTTCGCGACCCTAGAAATACTTCATACTACTTGAACAAAATTTCAGGAACTAGTCAAGCTACTCCTCAGGTCACAGGTGTTTTGGCTTGCATATTACAAGCACGGCCAAGAATGACTCCAACAGAAGCTAAAAATTTTATCATTGGGGCGTCAGAAAAAAATGCACTAGCTGACCCTACAACCGGTGGGTATTCTAATTTAAACAGTTTACAAGGCGCTGGAAATAGGTATTTGTACATGCCTTTTAACAGTGGGACTCGTGGTAGGATGTCAAGTTAATGGCACGAAACCAAAGCTTTAAAACAAAATAAATATGTAAAACGGATTCAACAGTATGCCATTAAATTTTCCACTTAACCCTGTCTTAAACCAAACTTATTCATTTGGGGGAAAAACCTGGATTTGGAATGGTTCAGGTTGGGCGTTGAACAGCACAGGTGCTATTAATAATATACCAATTGGTAATGCAAGCCCAAGTACAGGTATTTTTACTTCATTAACAGCTCAAAATATATCAGCTGTAGCAAACGTCTTGGCTGCACGAGTCAGTGCTTCGGGCAACATTACTGGTAGTTATATTTTTGGTAATGGTAGTCAACTAACAGGGTTGCCTGAACAATACAGCAACGCCAATGTTGCAGCGTATCTACCAACCTATTCAGGCAATCTAAATCCTGGCAATTTAACAACTCTTGGAACCGTCAGTGCTGCTGGTAATATAACAGGCAATTACATATTAGGCAATGGTGCTTTGCTGTCAGGCATACCAGTTCAATACAGCAATGCCAACGTTGCTGCTTATTTGCCAACTTATATTGGAAACCTAAACCCTGGTAATTTAACTACCACAGGCGTTGTAAGTGCAGTTGGAAACATCAATGGTGCTAATATTATTGGTGAATACATCATTGGTAACGGTAGCCAACTAACTGGGTTGCCTGCTAGCTATGGAAATTCTAATGTTGCCACTTACTTGCCAACCTACACTGGTAACTTGGGTGCTAACAACATTTCGGCAACTGGCTTAATAAGCACTACTGGTAATGTTGAAGGTGCGTACATCATTGGAGATGGTGGTTTCCTTAGTAACATCACAGTGACATCAAACGTTGCTGTAAGTCAAATTGCCAATGGCACAACTGTTTTAAGTGTAGCTGGTGCCAATGGCAACTTAATTGCTACAATAGATGGTATTAGCAACGTTGCAGTGTTTACTCCTAGTGGTGTTGAATTTTCTGGCAACTTGTTGCCCACAGCCAACGTAACTTATAACATTGGTAGCCCTACTGCGGCCTGGAATGATTTATACCTAAGCGGAAATACGATTTATCTTAATGATGCTAATATTTCTGCTAACGCAACAGCATTTACATTTTCTACACAAAGTGGCAACGTTGTTATTGAAGGCAGTGGCACATTATCGCCGTATGGCAATTCTAATGTCGCTGCATACTTGCCAACTTACACTGGTAACTTAGCTGGCAATAACATTAGTGTTACTGGCACTGCTAATGCTAATTTGTTTGTTGGTAATGCGTCAGGTCTAACTTCAATTCCTGGAGCCAATGTCACAGGTACTGTGGCCAATGCCACTTATGCCAATAGCGCAGCATTAGCAACTACTGCTACAACTGCGGCTACCGCAGTGACAGCTACTACAGCTGGCACAGTGACTACAAATGCACAGCCAAATATTACATCCGTTGGTACATTAACAGCGTTGAGTGTCAGTGGCAACATAACTGGAAGTTATTTTATAGGTAACGGTAGTCAACTAACTGGCTTGCCTGCTAGCTATGGAAATTCTAATGTTGCTGATTATCTAGCCAGCGGTACTGATACTTCTAACATTATTACAACTGCTAACATCAGTGGACAATACATCTTAGGTAACGGTGCTTTCTTAACTGGTATATCGGGTGGCTCAGGGTATGCAAATTCTAATGTTGCTGATTATCTAGCCAGCGGCACAGTCTCTTCAAATATTATTACATCAGCAAATGTCAGTGCTGGGTACTTTATTGGGAGCGGAGCAACATTAACTAATGTACCCGGAGCAAATGTCACTGGTACAGTGGCCAATGCTACCTATGCCACATCGGCTGGATCAGCTACCACTGCTACCACTGCTACATCAGCTACTACTGCTGGTACTGTGACCACAAACGCACAACCAAACATTACCTCAGTTGGGACACTAACAGCACTTAGCGTCAGTGGCAACATTGACGGTGGGAATGTTAATTCGACCTTCTTTGGATCAGGTGCAGGACTTACAAGTATCACAGGTGCTAATGTCACAGGCACAGTGGCTAATGCTACCTATGCCACATCGGCTGGATCAGCTACCACTGCTACATCAGCTACCACTGCCGGCACTGTAACAACCAATGCACAACCCAACATTACCTCAGTTGGTACATTGTCTGCACTCAGCGTCAGTGGCAACATTGATGGTGGGAATGTTAATTCGACCTTCTTTGGATCAGGTGCAGGACTTACAAGTATCACAGGTGCTAATGT
>JACCDO012025047.1_pt1 | contig 13855 bp, 8 predicted proteins | sample 7446101 | NCBI WGS metagenome assembly JACCDO01 (sample SAMN15323440, study PRJNA562643) | freshwater metagenome | isolation source: river surface water | place: USA:Blue River Watershed | collected 2017-08-16
GGACCGGCCGGCGCCCTCGGCGGCGCCGGCGCCTCCGCCCTCGCCGCCGTCATGGCCGCCGACACGCCCTCCTCCGCCTCGGCCTCCGCCCCCGTCGAGGCGGACGGCCAGCTGATGGTCGAACTCGAGGTCGAGGTCCTCGCCCGCTGATGAAGACGCGCCTCCTCCTCTCCCTCCTCGCCGCCGCCGCGGCCGCGACCGCCGCGTGGGGCGCCACCGAGAAGTTCGACCGGACCTCGGGCCGGATCGCCGACATCCTCGCCCGCCGGCTGCTGCAGAAGCCGTTCCCGACCCAGCTGCCCGACCCGTTCCTCCTCCCCGGCGCCGTGCCGCCGTCCGCTCCGGTCGCCGTGGCCAACACCGCCGACGCGCCGTTCAGCGACATCGCCGCGCTCACCCGCTACGCCGCCGAGCTCCGGGTGTCCGGCGTGCTCGACATCGGCGGCCGGCCCCACCTCGTGATCAATTCCTCGGCCTACCGCGAGGGCGACCTCGTCAAGGTCCGCGACACCGACCCGATCGACTTCATCCGCGTGATCAGGATTGGCCAGCGCTCCATGACCCTCGGCTACGGCGAGGCGACGCTCGAGGTGCCGCTCCGGCTGAACTGAGCCCCGCTCCCCGGGGGGCGTCCGCGAGGAGAACCGCTTTGCAAATCCGGCGGAGCCCGCCACGTTCCGCGCCCGGATGACCGCCCCGCGCCCCGCCCTGCTCCTGCTCGCCGCCGCCCTCGCCCTGCCCGCCTGGGCCCAGAACCCGCCCGCGGTCCGCCGCGACGCCGGCCGCCTCTACCAGCAGCACTGCGCCGCCTGCCACGGCCGCGAGCTCCAGGGCGGGCTCGCGCCGTCGATGCTCGACGACCAGTGGACGCACGGCAGCACCGACGAGGACCTGGCCCGCATCATCCGCGAGGGCGTGCCGGACGCGATGGTCGGATTCTCCGACGAGCTGAACGAGGCCGAGATCCGCTCCCTCGTCATCCTCATCCGCGAGCGCCGCGCCGGCTTCAAGCCGAACCGCGAGACCCGCCCGCAGCCGACCACGGCGGTCGAGACCGAGCTCCACCGCTACCGCGTCGAGACCGTGGCCGACGGCCTCGCCACGCCGTGGGCGATCGATTTCCTGCCCGACGGGCGCATGCTCTTCACCGAGAAGAACGGACGCCTGCGCATCGTGCAGGACGGGCGCCTCCTGCCCCCGGTCACGGGCGTGCCCGCCGTGCGCGACGCCGGACAGGGCGGCCTGATGGAGGTCGCGGTGCACCCGCGCCACGCCGAGAACGGCTGGATCTACCTCGCCTACTCCGACCCGGCCGTGCGCGAGGGCCGCGAGGTCAGCCTCACCGTGCTCGTCCGCGGCCGCATCCGCGACGGGGCGTGGGTCGACCAGGAGACCGTCTGGAAGGCACCGCTCGAGTTCTACCGCCCGGGCGGCGGCGTGCACTACGGGTGCCGCATCGTCTTCGACCGCGAGGGCTTCCTCTACTTCTCCCACGGCGAGCGCGGCCGGCCCGAGGACGCCCAGAACCTCGCCCTGCCCAACGGCAAGGTGCACCGCATCCACGACGACGGCCGCATCCCGACCGACAACCCCTTCGCCGAGCGCAAGGACGCGTTCTCCAGCATCTGGACCTACGGCAACCGCAACCCGCAGGGCCTCGACTTCGACCCGCGCACCGGGCTGCTTTGGGAGACCGAGCACGGGCCGCGCGGCGGCGACGAGCTGAACGTCCTCCGCCGCGGCGCCAACTACGGCTGGCCCGTCATCACCTACGGGATGAACTACAGCGGCACGCCGGTGAGCGCGCTCACCGCCAAGGAGGGCATGGAGCAGCCGGCCATCCACTGGACCCCCTCGATCGCCGTCTGCGGGATCGACTTCTACGAGGGCACGCTCTTCCCGAAATGGCGCCACAACCTCCTCGTGTCGGCCCTCGCCCAGCAGGAGGTCCGCCGCGTCGTGATCGAGGGCGACCGCGTCACCGCCCAGGAGGTCATCGTCAAGGACATCGGCCGCGTGCGCGACGTCGCCAGCGGCCCCGACGGCGCCATCTACCTCGCGCTCAACCAGCCCGACCGCATCGTGCGGCTCGTGCCCGCGAACTGACCCGGCGGGAGGCCGGGCGCTCCGCGCCCGGGTCGTTCGCAATGCGAACATCCGTCCGCCCCCCGACCGGCCGGCACCGGGCGGCTCTTTTCCTTTGCGCCTCCGCCGCGGCGGTGCTTCCGTTCGCGACCCCGCCCCGCGCATGATCACCCTGCTCCGCCTGCTGCTGCGCCTGGTCTTCCGTTTCCGCATCGAGGGCGCCGAGTCCCTCCGCCAGCCGGGGCCGATGATCCTCTGCCCGAACCACACGTCGTGGCTCGACTGGCTCTTCGTCCTCGCCTGCCTCGACGACGACTGGAAGTTCGTCGCCTCGTCCACCACGGCCCAGACGACGTGGATCCACCGCAAGCTGATGATCAACTCGCGGACCTTCCCGGTGGACAACAACTCGTCCTACGCGGTCCGCGGCATGGCCGAGCACCTCGAGGGCGGCGGCAAGCTCGTCATCTTCCCGGAAGGCCGCATCACCGCCACGGCCAACCTCATGCGGGTCTACGACGGCACCGCGTTCCTCATCCACCGCACCGGCGCCCGCGTCATCACCTGCTACCTGCGCAACGCCGTCCGGGTGAAGTGGGTGCGCCACAAGGGCTGGACGCAGTGGTTCCCGCGCGTCTCGGTCCACTTCAGCGCGCCGCTGTCCGCGCCCTCCTACGCCCACCTCGCCCACAATGTCGCCCGCTCGAAGCTGACGCAGTGGCTGCGCGACCAGATCACGCTCCAGCAGTTCGAGACGGAGATGCGGTTCGGGCCCGCCACCCTGCCCGCCGCCATCGCCGAGACGGCGGCGGCGCTGCCGAACAAGATCGTCGCCGAGGACCTGTCCTTCACCGAGCTGACCTTCCGCCGCGTCATGCTCGGCTGCGACCTCCTCGCCGGCGCGCTCGCCCGCCACCTCCCCGAGGGCCGCGGCCAGCGGATCGGCGTGATGCTGCCGACCGTCAACGGCGCGGTCGTCACCACCCTCGCCCTCTGGATCCGCGGCCAGACGCCGGCCTACCTCAATTTCTCCGCCGGCCCGGCGGTGATGATCGAGTGCGCGAAGCTCGCCGGCCTGCGCCACGTCCTCACCTCCCGCGTCTTCCTCGAGAAGGCCAAGCTCAACATCGCCCCGCTCCAGGCCGCCGGGCTCGAGTTCGTCTTCCTCGAGGACGTCCGCGCCGGCATCGGCCTGCCGGCGAAGCTGCGCGCCGCGCTGACGCACCGGTTCGCCGTCGGCCACGCGCTCCGCGCCGCCCCGGTGGCGGCGGACGACACCGCGGCCATCATCTTCACCAGCGGCTCGGAGGGCGTGCCGAAGGGCGTCGAGCTCACCCACCGCGGCCTCCTCGCCAACCTCCGCCAGCTCTTCGCCGTCGCCGACATCCGCGACGACGACCGCTTCTTCAACGCCCTGCCGTTCTTCCACAGCTTCGGGCTCGTCGGCGGCATCCTCGCGCCGCTCGTCCGCGGCTGCTTCGTCTTCAACTACCCGTCGCCCCTCCATTACCGCATCGTGCCGACGATGGTGTACGAGAAGAACTGCACCATTTTCCTCGGCACGAACACCTTCCTCAACGGCTACGCGCGCAAGGCCCACCCGTACGACCTCCAGTCCGTCCGCTACCTCATCGCCGGAGCGGAGAAGGTGCAGGCCGCCACGTTCGAGACCTACGCGCGCAAGTTCGGCGTCCGCATCCACGAGGGCTACGGCGCGACCGAATGCGGGCCCGTGGTCTGCGTGAACACGAAGATGGACCCGAACACCCGCACCGCCGGCCGGCTCCTGCCGGGCGTCGAGTGGCGCCTCGAGACGGTCGAGGGCGTGGCCGAGGGCGGCCGCCTCTTCGTCAAGACCCCGGCCCGGATGAAGGGCTACCTCAATCCCGACGCCGACGCGAAGTTCCAGGCCCTCGACGGCTGGTACGACACGGGCGACATCGCGCAGGTCGACGAGGACGGCTACGTCACCGTGCTCGGCCGGCTCAAGCGCTTCGCCAAGGTCAGCGGCGAGATGGTCTCCCTCACGGCCGTCGAGGACGCCCTCGCCGGCGCCTTCGCCGCCCAGTTCGGCGCGCGCTGCACCGTCGCGGTCGTGGCCGTGCCCGATCCCGAGAAGGGCGAGCGCCTCGTCGCCCTCGCCAACGAGCCGCGTCTCAAGCTCGCCGACGTGCGCGCCGCCGTCCGCGCCAAGGGCCTGAGCAACCTCTGCGCCCCGCGCGAGCTGCGCTACGTCCACGCCATCCCCAAGCTCGGCTCCGGCAAGACCGACCATCGCGAGATGGCCCGCATGCTGCGCGACGGCGAGACGGCCGAGGAGCCCGCCGCCCCGGTCGCCGACGCGACGGTCGCCGGGTAGCCGGGGCGCTCCGCGCCCGGGTCGTTCGCACGCGGCCGCTCACTCCCGCCGGGGCGGGGGCTCGCGGCCTTCGGAGACCTCGATCAGGTCGAACGAGGTGCAAGCCGGATGCCCGGCGCAGTCCGTCTCGTGCTTGAGCTGGCGGAGGTAGGCGGAGACGCGGTCGTTCCAGCCCAGCTTCCGCGCGTGCTCGTTCCACACCATCGTCTGCGTGCGGTTCGGCCGCAGGCCGGTCGCGAAGATCCACTCCGCCACGTCCCCGTCCGCACCGCCCGCCGCCACCCGCGCCTCCACGTCCTCGAACTTCACGTTCAGGAATCCGCAGAGCTGGCCGTCGAGGCCGACGGACAGGCCGTAGTTGCGGTGGAAATCCTCCGGCAGCCTCCCGGCCAGCTTCAGCCGGATCTTGTCGAGCATCCGGCCGAGATGATGCAGGCCGCCGACGGCCTTGTCGTAGGGGCTGCGCAATCCGGGGATGGCGGGCATGCGGGCGACGAAACCGCCGGCACCGAACGACGCGAACCGAAAAGCGCGGCGCGCCACACCGGGTCGCGTCAGGCGGTTAGCGGCAAGAATCCAGAAGCTAGAGCTCCGCACTCGACCTTCGACACTCGACTTTCCGCACTCCGCGCTCCGCGCCGGGCGCGCAAAAAAAGAGGCGCGGACCGGAGTCCGCGCCTCGGGGGAAGGAAGGGTCAGCTCAGTAGCGGAACGAGACCTTGCCGTAGTAGGTCACGCCGTTGAAGCCGAAGGGCGAGACGCTGTTGTACGGGAAGATGCCCGCGTTGTCGTTGCCGTTGAACGGCGTGCCGTTGGCGAGCCGCGAGCGGATGTTCTCGTCGGGATAGACGTCGAGCAGGTTCGACGCGCCGGCCGAAAGCGTGATGGCCTTGGTCAGCTTGTAGCTCACGTCGAGGTCGGTCAGCCACTTCGCGCCGAAGTTCTGGATGACCTGCTGGTTGGTCGCCGTGCCGCCGACCGTGCCGGGGACGGCCGGGCGGAGCTCGACGTTGTAACCGGGCGTGAGGGCGTCGATCTGCGCCTGCGAGGCGCCGGTGAACGCGACGATCGAGACCTCGCCGTAGTAGGTGTTGCGGACGAGGAAGGACCAGCGGTCGAGGTCCCAGGCGACCGAGAGGTTCGCCGCGCTGCGCGGCTGGCCGCGCTCGAGGCGGATGGTCTCCGTCAGGTCGAACAGCGGCGTCGTCGTGATGGCGGCGAGCGTCGGCGTGGCCTGCTTGATGCGCGTGGCCTTGGTCTTGTTGCTGTTGTAGTTCGCCGTGAAGGTGAACTTGCCGAGGCTGTCGGTCTTCAGCGTGTAGCGGGCGCTGACGTCGAAGCCCTTGGTCTCGGTGTCGACCGCGTTGGTGAAGTAGCGGCCGCCGCCGATGCCGGTGATGCCCTGCGCGGCGAGGAGGTTGATGACCGCCGTGCCGGTGAAGTTCGACGAGAGGACGATGCGGTCCTGGATCTCGATCTGGTAGGCGTCGACCGTGACGGAGAGGCTCTCGTTCGGGTTCCACGTGCCGCCGAAGGAGTAGCTGGTGGACTCCTCGGGGGTGAGCGCGGTGGCACCGAGGGCGCGGGCGCCCGGGGCGCTGACCGGGAAGGTCAGGATGTCGAAGGGCACGCCGCCGATGAAGTTCGTCGCGGTCGAGCTGAACCACGACTGCGCGAGGTGCGGCGCGCGGAAGCCGGAGGCGACCGAGCCGCGGAGGGCGAAGCCGCCGGCGACCTTGACGCGCGAGGCGACCTTGCCGGTCGTGCTCGTGCCGAAGTCGCTGTAGTCCTCGAAGCGGGCCGCGGCCGAGACGACGACGCGCTCGGAGAGGTCCTGCTCGAAGTCGACGTAGACGGCCTTGGAGTCGCGCGAGTTGCGGCCCGCGTCGGAGGGCTTGAAGCCGGGGAAGACCTGCGCGCCGACGGCGCCGAGGGCGCCGTTGCTCGGGCCGCCGATGATGGTCGTGCCGCCGTTGCGGTAGGAGTCGGGCTCGCCCGCGCCGATGGCGTAGTCCTCGGTGCGGAACTCGACGCCCGCCGCGACCTTGAGCGGCGTGGCGAGGCCGAGACTGGCCTGCGTCGTGACGTCGAAGTTCGTCGTCCACTGCTTGAACTTCAGCTGGCCGGAGTAGAACGACGTCGGGCTGGTGTTGCCGAGCGTGACGTTGGCCGACTCGGCGGTGCGGTAGTCGAGCGTGTTGTAGCCGTAGACGGTGGAGAGGTCCCAGTCGAAGCCGCTGGCCTTGCCCTCGACGCCGCCGGCCCAGGAGACGTCCCAGACCTCGGACTGGATGAAGGGCAGGAAGCCGTTCGGGTAGATCGCGCGGACCGTGCGGTCGTCGCCCGGGCGGCGGAAGAAGCCGGCGCCGTTCGCGTGGCGCTTGCTGAAGCCGCCGAAGAAGTAGGCCTCGAGCTCGTCGGTGAGCCGGTACTCGCCGTTGAACCAGGCGCCGTGGTCCTTGGTCATCGGGTCGCCGAAGCGGTGGTTGATGCGCTTGATCGTCGCCTCGCGGGAATCGAGCGTGACGCCGGCGGCCGGGGGCACGAGGCCCGTGCCGGTGCCGAAGTTGGCCGAGATGGCGGTGGGCAGGCCGGTGGCGGTGTTGGTGCCGAAGTACTGCTGGCGCGTGTCCGGCAGGCTGCGGTTGGTCGGCTCCTTGTCGCGCGACCAGGCGTTGAGGAAGAGCGTGCCCTTGCCCTGGCCGAGCTCGGTGCCGGCGTAGGCGTTGAACTTCATGTCCTCGCCGTCGCCCTCGCCCGTGGCGCCGAAGGAGATGTCGCCGCCCCAGCCGGTGTCATGGCGGAGGATGACGTTGATCACGCCGGCGATGGCGTCGGAGCCGTACTGGGCCGAGGCGCCGTCGCGCAGCACCTCGATGCGCCCGATGGCGGCCGAGGGGATGGCGTTGAAGTCGGTCGAGACCGAACCGCGGCCGATGGAGCCGTTGAGGTTGACGAGCGAGCTGGTGTGGCGGCGCTTGCCGTTGAGCAGCAGCAGCACCTGGTCGGGCGCGAGGCCGCGGAGGGTCGCCGGACGGATGTGGTCGGTGCCGTCCGTCAGCGACGGGCGGGGAAAGTTGAACGAGGGGATGGCGTTCTGGAGCATCTGCGCCGTCTCGGTGTAGCCGCCCTTCTGCAGCTCGACGCCGCTCACGACGTCGATCGGCACGGCCGAATCGGTCACGGTGCGGTTGTTGAAGCGGGAGCCGGTGGTGACGAAGGCCTCGAGGCGGACGACGCTGTCCTTGGCGGCGCCGACCTGGTCGGGCTGGTTGGCGGGCGCCTGCTGGGCGGAGGCGGCGGGCGCGAGGGCGCCGAGGGCGAGAGCGGCGGCCGCGACGACGGGCCACTGCGAAGGGCGCGCCGCACGGGCGACGCCCCGGAGGGACGTGGAGGATTTCATAGGTTGGTGCGCTGGAGCTGGGAGGGGTAGCCAGCGCGGTGCTTGGTTTGGTGCAATCCGGACCGTAGTCATATCGGGCCATACGACAAGCCGGCCCTTGGCCCCAGATTCTCATCCCCCGGGGGAGAACGGCCCGGCCGCCCCGGACCGAGGAATGCGGCTTGAGCGGGTCCCCAAGTCGGCCAAAAGGACAGCCATGCCGACCCCGCCCCGCCTGGCTGCTTCCCTGCTGTCCCTCGCCCTCGCCTTCGCCCCGGCCGCCCCGGCCCTCGCCCAACGGGCCGCCCTCGAGGCGCGCACCGGCATGGTGGTGTCGGCCCACCACCTCGCCTCCGAGGCCGGTGTCGAGATCCTCCGGAAGGGCGGCAACGCCGTGGACGCCGCCGTCGCCACCGGACTCGCGCTCACCGTCGTCTTCCCCTTCGCCGGCAACATCGGCGGCGGCGGCTTCATGGTCGTGCACCTTGCCGCGACCGACACCCAGCCCGCCCGGCAGCTCGTCATCGATTACCGCGAGACGGCGCCGGCGGCCGCGGGCCGCGACATGTATGTCGGGCCCGACGGGAAGCTCCGGACGGGCGACGGCTCGTCCACCGTCGGCTGGCGCGCCAGCGGCGTCCCTGGTTCGGTCGCGGGTTTCGCCCTCGCGCTGGAGAAGTACGGCTCCGGCAAGGTCACCTGGGCCGAGGTCTGCGAACCCGCGCGCCGGCTCGCCGCGGAGGGCCATGTCGTCTCCCAGTTCACCGCCCAGGGCCTCCGCCGGTGGGAGAAGCTGCTCGGGCAGTTCGAGGACTCGCGCCGGATCTACCTCAAGGACGGCGCGTTCTGGCAGGCCGGCGAACGCTGGGTCCAAGCCGAGCTCGGCGAGACCTTCGCCCGGCTGCAGCAGCACGGTCCGCGCGAGTTCTACGAGGGCGAGACCGCCCGCCGCATCGCCGCCGCGATGGCGAAGCACGGCGGGACCATCACTCTCGACGACCTCAAGGCCTACCGTCCGGCCGAGCGCACGCCGCTGCGCGGGAAGTACCGCGGCCACGACATCGTCACCATGCCCCCGCCGAGCTCCGGCGGCATCGCCCTGCTCCAGATGCTGGCGATGCTCGAGCCGCACGATGTCGGCGCGCTCGGGCGCGATTCCGCCGCGAAGATCCATCTCTTCTCCGAGGTGATGAAGCGCGCCTTCCGCGACCGCGCCGAATACCTCGGCGATCCCGACTTCGTGCGCGTGCCGACCGCGGAACTCCTCGCCCCGGCCTACCTGCAGGCGCGGATGAAGGATTTCTCCGCCGACAAGGCCACGCCCGCCGCCGCCGTCGCCCCGGGTCTCGGTGCCTTCGACCCGCGGAACATCCGGGCCGAGAAGCTGGAGACGACCCACTTCTCCGTCGTCGACGCCGCCGGCAACGCCGTCGCCAACACCTACACGCTCAACGGCGCCTACGGCTCCGGCGTCACCATCCCGGGGACCGGCATCCTCATGAACAACGAGATGGACGACTTCACGTCGCAGGTCGGCCAGCCCAACATGTTCGGGCTCATCCAGGGGGAGGCCAACGCCATCGTCCCGGGCAAGCGCCCGCTCTCGTCCATGACGCCCACGCTGGTCTTCAAGGACGGCCAGCTCGTCCTCGTCACCGGCAGCCCCGGCGGCCCGACCATCATCAACACGGTCCTGCAGATCGTCACCAACGTCATCGACCACCAGATGCCCGTCATGCAGGCGGTCGAGGCCCCGCGCATCCACAACCAATGGATGCCGGACGTGACTACCTTCGAGCGCTTCGGCCTCAACGCCGACACCGCCGCGCTGCTCCGGGCCAAGGGCCATACGCTGCGGGAGCGCCAGTCCTACGAGGGCGCCTATCAGGGGGACGGCGCGACCATCGCGGTGGACCCGAAGACCGGCCTGCGCCTCGGCGCCGCCGACCCGCGCAAGGGCGACGCCGGCGCGGTCGGCTACTGACCGCCTCCGCGCCGCCACCGGCGCCCGTGGCTGAACCCGTGAGGGTTCGGCCTCCCCCACCCCGCGCTCGCCAACCGGCGGGCGCGGCGCCAGCGTCCCGGCCATGTCGTCCGCTCCGACGCCGCATCCCGACACCACCGCCGTCCACGCCGGCCGCGCGCCCGACCCGGCGACGGGCGCGGTGACGCCGAACCTGACCCTGAGCTCCACCTTCGCGCGCGACGCGGAAGGCCGGCTCCCCGGCGGCCACATCTACTCGCGCACGTCGAACCCCAACCGCACCGCGCTCGAGACCGCGCTCGCCGCGCTCGAGGGCGGCGCGCACGGCCTCGCCTTCGCCTCCGGCCAGGCCGCCTCGGCGGCGGTCTTCGCCAGCCTCGCGCCGGGCGACCGGGTGATCCTGCCCGACGACCTCTACCATGGCACGCGGTACCTCGCGACCGAGGAGTTCGCGCGCTGGGGGCTGCGGCCGGAGTTCGTGGACACGTCGGACCTTGCGGCCGTCGCCGCCGCCCTGCGCTCGCCGGCCCGGCTGCTCTGGCTCGAGACGCCCTCGAATCCCCGCCTCAAGGTCTCCGACCTCGCCGCCGCCGCGAGACTCGCCCGCGCCGCCGGCGCGATCGTCGTGGCCGACAACACCTGGGCCACGCCGGTGCTGACGCGCCCGCTCGCGCTCGGCGCGCACGTGGTCCTCCACTCCTCGACCAAGTACCTCGGCGGCCACAGCGACCTCCTCGGCGGCGCCCTCGTGGTCGGCGCCGACGCCCCGGCCGACCTCCTCGCGCGCCTGCGCTCCTGGCAGAACCTCGGCGGCGCCGTGCCTGCGCCGTTCGACTGCTGGCTGCTCCTCCGCAGCCTCAGCACGCTGCCGCTCCGCGTCCGCGCCCAGTCGGCCACCGCCGCCACCCTCGCCGCCTGGCTCGCCGTCCACCCGCAGGTCGAGCGCGTCCATTATCCCGGCCTGCCCTCGCACCCGCACCACGCCGTCGCCGCGCGCCAGATGGCGGCGTTCGGCGGGATGGTCTCCTTCGAGATGCGCGGCGGGTTCGACGCGGCCAAGGCCGTCGCGGGCCGGACCCGGCTCATCACCCAGGCGACTTCGCTCGGCGGCGTCGAGAGCCTGATCGAGCACCGCCGCCCGGTCGAGGGCCCCGCCTCGGTCACGCCCCCCGGACTCCTCCGCTTCTCCGTCGGCCTCGAGCACGTCGACGACCTCCGCGCCGACCTCGCACAGGCGCTGGGTTAGAGCATTTCCGGATTCCTCCGACCGGGACCACTGAACCAAGTCGTGGCCCCTTTTCCCGACGGCGGCGGCGATGTCGCTCATTGGCCCCGTGAGGGCGACGGGCCGGCGGGAAATCCTCTGGCCACGGGGGCCGGGCCGGATTTCCTCGTCCGCCTACCCCGCATGAAGGCCGTCCTCGCTTTCGCCCTCGCCGCCGCGGCCGCCGCCGCCGCGCCCACCGCCAAGTTCCAGCAGCTCGACCACCTGCTGCCCACGCCCAACGCCCAGCGGGCCGCCTCCGGCGCGCCGGGCCACGCCTACTGGCAGAACCGGGCGGACTACGCCATCGACGTCACGCTGGACGACGAGAAGCGCCACCTGAGCGGCACCGCCGTCATCACCTACCACAACCGGTCGCCCGACGCGCTCGACTACCTCTGGCTCCAGCTCGACCAGAACTACCAGGCGCACAACGCGGACAGCCGGACCGTGCCGAACTCCCGCCGCGGCCCCGACCTCGCCCGCGTCTCCTACCGCGCCCTCGACCGGATGCTCTACCACGAGGGCTACGACGGCACGATGACCGTCTCCGCCGTCACCGACGAGGCCGGCCGGCCCCTCCCGCACACGATCGTGAAGACGATGATGCGCGTGGACCTGCCCGCGCCGCTGGCCGCGGGCGCGAGCACGACGCTCCGCGTCGCGTGGGATTTCCCGATCAACGACATGAAGCGCGCGAACGAGCGCACGGGCTACGAGCACTTCGAGGAGGACGGCCACCGCACCTACACCATCGCCCAGTGGTTCCCCCGGATGGCGCCGTACACGGACTACACCGGCTGGCAGCACAAGCAGTTCCTCGGCACCGGCGAGTTCAGCCTCGAGTTCGGCGACTACACCGTCCGGCTCACCGTCCCCGCCGACCACGTCGTCGGCGCCACCGGCGTGCTCCAGAACCCCGACGAGGTCCTGACCGCGGCCCAGCGGGAGCGCCTCCGGCGCGCCGAATCCGAGTTCGCCCAGCCGGTCTTCATCGTCACCCCCGACGAGGCCAAGGCCGCTTCGGCCAAGGGCGCCAAGCCCGCCGGCACGAAGACCTGGGTCTTCCGCGCCGAGAACGTCCGCGACTTCGCGTTCGCGTCGTCGCGGCGGTTCATCTGGGACGCGATGGCGGTGGAGGGCGCGACCCACCCGCCCACGCCGGAGCGCCCGGGCGGGATCGCGGACCGGATGTTCCGGCCGCCGGTGATGGCGATGTCCCTCTACCCGAAGGAGGGCCTGCCCCTCTGGGACAAATACTCCACCCACGCCATCGCCCACACCATCCAGGTCTTCTCCCGCTACACCTTCGCCTATCCCTACCCCGTGGCCTGGTCGGTCCTCGCCGGCTTCAGCGGCGGGATGGAGTACCCGATGATCTGCTTCAACGGCCCGCGGCCCGAGCCCGACGGCACCTACACCAAGCGCACCAAGTACGGGCTCATCGGGGTCGTCATCCACGAGGTCGGCCACAACTACTTCCCGATGATCGTGAACTCCGACGAGCGGGAGTGGACGTGGATGGACGAGGGCCTCAACTCCTTCGTCCAGATGCTCGCCCAGGAGGAATGGGAGCAGGACTACCCGCAGCGCCGCGGCGAGCGCGAGCTGACGGACTACATGCGCCGGACCGACCGCGTGCCGGTGATGTCGAGCTCCGACACCATCGCCGACCTCGGCAGCAACTCCTACGCCCAGCCGACCGTCGCGCTCAACGTCCTGCGCGAGCACGTCCTCGGCCGCGAGCGCTTCGACCACGCCTTCCGCACCTTCTCCCGCCGCTGGCAGTTCAAGCGCCCGACGCCGGCCGACTTCTTCCGCACGATGGAGGACGCGAGCGGGACCGACCTCGACTGGTTCTGGCGCGGGTGGTTCTACTCGACCGACCGCGTCGACGTCGCGGTCGACGAGGTCAAATGGCTCCAGCTCGACTCCCGCGACCCCGCGGTCGAGAAGCCGAAGGCCGAGGCGGAGAAGGACGCCCTGCCCGTCACCACCACCCGCCGCCTCAACGCCGCCCTGCCGAAGCGCGTGGACCGTTACCCGGAGCTGAAGGACTTCTACGACGGCTACGACGAGGCGACCGTCCTCCCGAGCGAGCGCCGGCGCCACGAGGCCCTGCTCAAGGAGCTCGAGCGCGAGCGCATCGACCCGTCCCTCCTCCGCACGCCGCACAACTTCTACGTCGTCGAGTTCTCCAACGTCGGCGGGCTCGTCACCCCGCTCGTCCTCCAGCTCGACTACGCCGACGGCACCACCGAGGAGCTGCGGCTGCCCGCGGAGATCTGGCGGTTCAACAGCGAGAAGGCCTCCAAGCTCATCATGACCCGCAAGGAGCTCAAGGCCGTGACCTTCGACCCGCGGCAGGAGCTGGTGGACTGCAACGTCGAGAACAACTTCTGGCCGCGCCGACCAGTGAAGACGCGGTTCCAGCTCTTCAAGGAGGAGCGGCCCGTCAACCCGATGCGCGAGCTCACCCGCCCGAAGAAGGACCAGGACCCCGAGCCGCCGAAATGAACGCCGCCGCGCGGCGAAACGCCAAGGGCCAAACGCCAACGGAGGAACCCCGATCAACCTGGCGGAAGCCGTGAGGCTTTCGTCCGCTTCCCCTCCATGCGCCGCCTGCATCTTCTTCTCCTCACCCTCGCCGCCGCCACCACCCTGCGGGCGCATCCGGTGCACACCGCGCATGCCGACGTGGATTTCCGGCGCGGGCCCGACCGCGTGGAGATCGCCGTGCGCGTCGTGGCCGACGACCTCCTCGCCGCGCTGGGCGCGGCC
>JACCDO010947936.1_pt1 | contig 13854 bp, 9 predicted proteins | sample 7446101 | NCBI WGS metagenome assembly JACCDO01 (sample SAMN15323440, study PRJNA562643) | freshwater metagenome | isolation source: river surface water | place: USA:Blue River Watershed | collected 2017-08-16
AACAAGGGTCTAGACTTGATACTGGTAAAATCGAAGGGATTACCCTCAAAAAATGTTAAATCATTTCTTGGAAAATACTTTAATCATCGAGGAAGCTTAGTTGTTCTCGATAATCCAAGAGGCTTTGAGGTAGGGGGATCATCGGATCCAGATGGTGATGGAATTTAAATAATAAAAAAAGGCCCACAAACGTGGGCCTTTTTATTTACTTAAATAGAGAAGGCATCTCAATCGGCACAATACTCTCAGGACTTACAACAAAAGACTCTTCAACAAATGCATCAGAAATCTTAAGCTTCGCGGTCGTAATTGAAACTAGAATTGGAAATTTTTTAGAAAGTTCAGCTGCATAGATTGCTCTTTCAGTATTTACAATTCCACCTGCGGCCACTTTATCAGATAAGAAAGACTTCTTATCCACTGTGCCCATAAGAATTCTTTTAATATCTTCTGGAGATAATTTGTCATTCGCTTCCTTAACCATCGCCGCCACTTTTGCCACAAAAGGAGCTGCTTGGCTTGTTCCAGAAACTTCCATGTAATCATTGCCTGGAATCGACGATTTTATAAGCATTCCTGGAGCAGCAATATCTACCATCTTTGTTCCAAAGTTTGAAAAAGGAGCAAAGAACTCATTCTTATAAGTTGCACCTACAGTAATAGTGTTTACTGCTTTGATGTTTGCAGGAGATGTCCCGTAATCATCATTACTCATGCCATCGTTTCCTGCTGCAAAAACAAAAAGTGTATTTGGAGCAGAATTAACAAAAGTTTTTCCCTCTTTAATAAGCGCCTCAATAAAAAGCCTCGCTGCCCTAATTGATTCTTCTGGCTTAGGCTTTCTAAAGAAAAGTACTCTAAACGCAATATCACCAATCATTTTCGCCTGATTAAAACCAGTCCCGAATGAACCATTGGCAATATCCATTTTATGATAGTTAATGAAGGCGCCAATTTCAGCAAGAAGTGTCATCTGTTGCTGGGCCAATTTTTCAAATCCCATCGAAAGAAGAGACCATCTATCAATATTTATTGATTTTTGATTGAGCCCCTCAAAGAATGGCTTAATTTCTGTTGGAATTAATTTAATTCCCATCACTTCATTGCGTGAATTATCAATGGTAATTCCTGAAACATGAGTTCCGTGAATGAAATTTCCAAACTTAGAAAGTTCGCCAATGAATTTAGCATCCTTAACTTTAGCTTGAACCCACTCAAATTCTTCGTCAGTCGCTTTTCCTAAAAAGATTTTTCCTTGAATATCAAAAAACTTTTTGCAATCAGGAGAAAACGTATTGAGGTATTTGTAATCGATGAGTGAACCATTTTGTTCAGCAAAGTTCCAACCATGAACATCGTCTTGATAACCATTTCCATCGTTATCTCTTCGATCTTCAGTTTCTAAAGAATTCATCCATAAATTTTTTGAAATAAATTCGTGCTTGGTATCAAGGCCAGAATCAATCACCGCAATTTTAGCAGCAAAACTTGTGGACAAACATCCAAGGAGTAATCCTCCTGTAATCCATTTCATGTCATCTCCTTATAACTTTAATTTAACTCAGGAATATTTCGGATATAAGTGACGTCTTCTCCACGACAACCATCCTCAGTGCATTTGAAAGAAACCTGACAACCCTTTTGAGAGTCATAAACATAATCAGTCTCTCCACGAACTAGAATCCCTTCTACCTCATGAGTATTGGCATTGATCACGGCAGAGCCGGAATTACCGCCATAAGTATCTAGGTTGGCGATAAAATATTTTGACTGCAAAGACCTAACTTTCGCCTGATCTGCAATCTTTGTTGGAAGTCCAGTTGGATGTCCAATCACAACCAAAGGTTCTCCGCGCGAAATAGTTCCACTTTCTCTATAACTAAGAGGGCGTCTATCAGAAACCGCACGATCTAATTCAATAAAAGCGTAATCATCTTTAGATAAATTATCTAACGATCGAGAGATAATTCTCTTACAAGAATAGATCTTATCGGATGAAACACTCACTCTAGAGTGAGTGGCATCATCTACTTTGTAATCAAATACCCACCGATAAGAATCGCAATCGGCCTGTGTTCGAATACAATGTCCGGCCGTGACTAACAAGTTCTCACCGACTATAAAACCAGAGCAATTAGCAGAAGAAGTTTGGTGAGAAAATCTTTCAGAAGAACAAATACCTCTCTCAACAAGAGTTTTTCCCTGAATCTCTACGAATCCGTCTGACTTTGTTTTTAAATCTCTTGAATTAATCATGGCAGCTGTTGATTTAGAAAGCTCTGCCAAAACTGAGTCATTAGAAGCATAAACATCGACTCTATTATCATCGCCATAGATAACATCACGCCCCTTTGAAGAGGCAAACATTTGAGAGGAGAAAATAAAAAAACTAAGAACAATAAGCGAGTGAATTGTTTTCATCGGAAATCCTTTTCCAGTTGAATTCAAGAACTTAAGTGAGATTGTTTCAAATGTAAGAAGAGACAGTAAACTAAAAGAATCTTACAAATAGTGTTCTACAACACTATTCTGATAAGCATTAAAATCGTGATTTACAAATCTCCAGCTTCTGCCATCAGGATCTTGGATCGCAAAATATTCATCGCTGGCATGAATACAGGAAAAAAGATTTCTTCCCTTTCGGTAATAATAAAAACTCAACCTATCGACTAGGTCTTCGTATTCTTTTTGAGTCAAACTAAAATCAATATCAAGCCCTGCTCGAGTATCTGACTCATCTGATCGACTAACTTCAATCCAATTATTTTTAAAATTAAGTCTCATCACAAAATGAGTAAGCTCAATCAATTCAAGCTCTAGAACTTCAGTTAAAAATCCTAAGTACTCTTCAAAATAACTTGTAGCGATTCTAAGTCCAGATAATTTCATGATTTTATTATAACGCAGAAATTTAATTCTGTGCAAGAAGCTCAGGCCTATGAGTTCGCACAAAAATATTCCCTGATAATTTTGATCGCATTTTATATAGTTCATGTAGATGAACTTGATCCAACTCATCTTTTTGACTAAGCTCAATCTGATATTTTTTTCGCAAAAAAGATTTTCTTGAAAAACCAATCAACCAATCAGGATGATTCAATTTATCCAGAACAACATCCAAGTGATCTAGAATATACCAGTTTTGCTCATAGGATTTTGAAAATCCCAAACATGGATCAAAAATAACATTTCTCCTCTTAAAGGGAGAAAAATACTCAACCAGCTCATCTAGAAAATCATTTTCATTTTTTGGAGATAAATAGTTCATGTGTTTTCCAGACAGATCTCGACTAGGCGATAAATTATGAGAGAACACATAATAACAATCTGACCTTATTTGAAGAAACCTTTCCACATCAGAGTCAAATTTTCCTGAGATATCATTCCAAATAAATGGCCTTGAATAAATCTTTGAAAATTTAAATATTGTCTCAGGATGATAGGTATCAAGACTTAAAAGAGTTTTAACCTCATGAAGATGCTCAAGAAAAGGGCCAAGCCTTCTCCACTCTTCATCAGCTGAAATAGACTCATTCATCGGCGCCGTTGATTCGGCCCCGACATCAAGAATATCAAATTGATTTAAAGATAAAATTTTTTCTTTGATATTTTGGGGAGTTATTTCTCCACCATCAGAAAAAGAATTGGGGGTTAAATTCATAACCCCCATAATTTTGAATTTCATTTACGCCGTAATGGGTTTCCCTGAAGAGAGCATAGAACTCTGACCTGTTTGACCAGGGGCCTGGTCAGTTGTTTTCTTTGTCATCACCGGTACTCCGATATCTTTTCCAGCAACAATGTCTTTAATCTGTTCAGCATCAAGAGTTTCCCAAGCAACTAAGGCCTTCGCAAGTCGATGAAGGACTTCCATATTTTCGTTAAGAATCTTTTTAGCTATTTCATAATTTGTATTCACAAAACTTTGAATTTCTAGATCAATTTTTCTTGATGTTTCATCAGAAAATTGAGTAGCCGCTTCTCCGCTATAAATGTTTCCACTGTTATGGCGAGTGTAATTAATTGGACCTAATTTTTCAGACATTCCCCAATTACAAACCATATTTCGGGCAAGATCTGTAGCTCGCTCAATATCATTTGAAGCCCCATTCGTTACTTCCCCATAGACCAGCTCCTCGGCCACTCTTCCTCCCATAAGGAAGCTGATAAAATTCTCACCCTTTTCCTTGGAAAGATTAAGCATATCTTCGTTCGGTAGAGTTTGAGTTACACCTAGGGCCTGGCCTCTAGGGATAATAGAAACTTTATGAATGGGATCGGTGTGAGGAAGATTCATACCAACTAAAGTATGTCCGGCCTCATGATAAGCTGTTAAACGTTTTTCTTTTTCAGAAATCATCATCGATTTTCTGGCAACGCCCATGAGAACTTTATCTTTCGCATTTTCAAAATCAATCATCGCAAGAGCTTTTTTACCAGCTCTTGCAGCAAGTAAGGCAGCTTCATTGACTAGATTTGCAAGATCCGCCCCTGTAAAACCAGGAGTCCCTTTGGCAATGGTCTCAAGATCAATGTCTTCAGTGAGTGGCGTTTTTTTCGTATGAACTTTTAAAATTTGGTGACGTCCTCTCACATCAGGTCTTCCTACTGTTACACGTCTATCAAATCTTCCTGGACGAAGTAGTGCAGGGTCAAGAACATCGATTCTGTTGGTTGCGGCCATAATAATGACCCCTTCATTAGACTCAAACCCATCCATTTCTACAAGAAGTTGGTTAAGAGTTTGCTCACGCTCATCATGCCCTCCACCCATACCAGCACCACGATGGCGGCCGACGGCATCGATCTCATCAATAAAAATGATACAAGGTGCGTGTTTTTTACCTTGCTCAAATAAATCCCTGACTCTTGAAGCCCCTACACCAACGAACATTTCAACAAAATCAGAACCAGATATTGAAAAGAAAGGAACCCCAGCTTCCCCAGCAACGGCACGGGCAAGTAAAGTTTTACCAGTTCCAGGAGGACCAACAAGAAGGCATCCTTTAGGGATTTTCCCTCCAAGAGTTGTATATTTTTTTGGATCTTTTAAAAAATCCACAATCTCAACTAATTCTTCTTTCGCCTCTTCCACACCTGCTACATCTACAAAAGTCACTTTTTTATCATTCTCAGTAAGCATACGCGCCTTGGATTTTCCAAAACTCATCGCCTTGCCTCCACCTGACTGAAGTTGGCGAAGAAAGAAAAAGAAGAATAAGAACAATAGAATCATGGGAAGCCAATTAATAAGAAGAGTCGCCAAGAAGCCTTGCTTTTCTTCTTTTCTATAATTAGGAATGATTCCATTTGTTTTTAAGATTCTAAACGTTTCATCCCCAGTATTACCTGGAAGCTCAAAACGAGAACCATTTTCATAGCCATCTTTAAATTTACCTTGAATCGTGTCGTCTCCATAAAATGTGACTTCAGCGACATTCCCAGACTCAACGGCCGAAATAAATTTTGAAAACGTAAGATCCTTCGGAGCAGGTCCTCGGCCTTGTTCAAGAACTTTCATGACAAATGCCATGACTAGAATGACAACTATCCAAAGCATTAAAGTTTTTTGTTGTTTTCTCATCTTTTAAACCTTTTCTCTAACTTAAATATCTTCCGCACTAGGAAGACTTATTTATTATAGGAGACTCAGCTATGCTTGGGAAGAAAAGAGATGAGAAAGAGTATGAAGTGGATAAATCTTGAGTAAAGATGGCAACTTTTGCTCTTTTTTCTCCCAAGTAGTGAGACACTTTTTCATTGAAGTAAAACGAAATCCATTTTTTTGACAAATTTCTGACACCTTTGGAAACATAGGGTCAAATACAGATGTATTCAAAGTCTTTTGAACTGAGGGTCTCTCAAGCACAAGAACTAAAAAAGGCATCAATTGCGGAGCACTCTTTTCAGACAGAACCCGATGATAGATGAGACTGAGCTCTTGCCTGGACATTGGTATAATTTTATTTAATTGCTCAACAGACACATTCTGTAAAATACCAGCAAGCAGTTGATCTGCATTTTTAAAATCTCTCGAGGTAATCAAAAGTGAATCCAAAGAATAATACGCTTGAACGTTTCCACTAAAATAAAAAGGACCTTTTTTTTGATTTTGAATTGCTAAGAGCATCTTTTTAATTGAAGAATGAACTTCTCCTCTCTTGGATTTTGAAAATCGATGAATCGAATGAGTTAGTTCTAGGGGATCAAAATCTTTTCCTAAAAAAATATCTCCATCTGGGTATTTGTAATGAATCGAGTGTGTCTTTTTGATTAAATTAATCTTTAAAAGACTCGAGAGCTCATTCATTTGAGAGGCATACATCTTTAGATGCTTAGGAAATTTTTCTTTGATAGGTGGTATGACATTAATTCTGAAATAATTTCTCTCAAAATGAGTATCAAGATTTGTTGGATCTTCTAGAAATGGAATCTTTTCAAATCGTGCAAGTTGTTTAATCTGATTTTTCGTGACACACAAAAATGGTCTAAGTATTTTTTTATTTTTGACAGGGATTCCCAACGTGCTTTTTAATTGATGGGTTTTACTTTTTTGCATCATGTGCCACTCAAAGGAATCGTCTAAATGATGGCCTTGCCAAAGCAACTCACCATTTCTTAACTCTTCAAAAGTGATTTTTTTTCTCTCTTCTCTCGCCTTCGCTTCAAAATTTGAAAAAGACTCAGTTAATCCCTCAATTCTTTTAACTGAAAAAGGAATCCCTTTTTCAAGGCAGAAATTTTCTACTAGCTTCATCTCTAGATCTTGCCCTGGTCGAGTTTGATGATGGATAAAAAGAGCTCGAATCGGGCCAATTTTATTTTCTTTTTTTAATTTCCAGGCGCAGAAAAGTAGAGTCATCGAGTCAACACCACCTGAAACAGAGATCAGATGTTTTCCCATTTTTAACTCACTAGAAATTATTGAGCTTAAAAACCCATCCAGATGGTTCAAAAAAAGAGAAGAATATTGAGAATGACCAAGTTTTTTCATAGGTTATATTGACAGTTTTACATCAGTCCCTTTAGTATAGCTTTACTTTTGGGGCAATGTAGCTCAGTTGGTGAGAGCACAGCATTCATAACGCTGGGGTCGGCGGTTCAACTCCGCCCATTGCTACCAATCCTAATCTGCCCCGATATTTCCTAAAAGACAATGGCCTAAACTACCTTCTGGACTCCTATCCATTTTGAGCTAAACTTATAATTACCATCACTTATTCGCTATTTAAGGTAGGAGTCTATGGGCCATATTTTAGTTGTAGATGACGAAAAGAAAATGTCTGCCTTCATTCAACAAGGTTTTCAAGAGGCCGGATACACCGTAACGGTTGTGGATTGTTGCTCTCTTGCTAGGGACTTTATTCCAACCACTAAAGTTGATTTAATCGTACTCGATGTAATGCTCCCGGATATGAGTGGGGTCAGTTTTGCGGAAGAATTAAGACAAGAAGGTGTTAAAACTCCCATTATTCTCCTCTCTGCACTCTCTACAACAGATGACAAAATCTCGGGTCTTGATGCAGGTGCCGATGATTACATGACTAAGCCCTTTGAATTTAGTGAGCTACACGCTCGTGCCAAAGTCCTCATAAAAAGAAAATCTGAGGGAAAATCAACTCTAGAAAATGGTCCACTGATCATGGATCTCATCTCTCGCTCAGTTGTTCGTGAAGGGGTAAAAATTGAAGTCACCACAAAAGAATTTGCTCTTTTAGAGTTTTTCCTAAGAAACATTGGAAAAACAGTCGATCGAGACACCATCGCTAGACAGGTTTGGGGTACTGACTTTGATCCTGATTCAAATGTGATTGACGTTTACATAAATCACTTAAGAAAAAAAATCGATACTCCTTTTGAAAAAAAACTCCTTAAAACTGTTGTAGGTGAAGGCTATGTTCTTAACAAATTTGATAGCGCCGTTTAAAAAAATTAAATATAGAACAACTCTTTTTTTTACTGTCACCATAGCACTCATTAGCTTGGTATTTTCTATCTTTTTCTCTACTTTTTTCTTTAAATTTACCTATGAAGAATTTGAAAAAAAGATTTCAACCGATGCCCTAACTCTTTCCGCAGAACTTGAAAATCGAATGGAATTAGGAAATATTCCAAACCTTCCAGGGCTAGATAAATCAAGAATATATTTGCTTCAAGATACAGATGGGTCAGATCGCATAAGATCTATTCTATTAGTTGAAAAAAATATTCAATTAAAATCCCAATTTCCAAAGAATCAGCTCTCTTATTTTCACGACCTAAAAATCAACGACGAAATTTTTCGGGTTATGACAACAAAACTTAACTCAGGAAGAATTTTTCATTATGGCATCTCTAGAAAACTCATTGATGCTCAAAAAGATAAAATTTTCTACCTTAATTTACTGGGACTTCCCTGCTTAGTGCTCTTACTCTCCATGATCGCTTATTTTCTCATAAATCGATCACTCTCTCCCATTAAAACAATAAATGAAGCGATGAATTCGATTGTTTCTAAAAACCTTTCGAAAAGAATTCCTAATTATCATAATTCCCAAGAATTTAATTCTCTTTGCCAAAGTGTTAATGATCTTCTTGAAAGACTTGAAAAATCATTTAGTGCCCAAGAAACTTTCGTGGCGAATGCCAGTCATCAACTCTATACCCCTCTGGCCATTATCAAAGGCGAACTCGAAGTTCTTCAAAGTAAAGAAAGAACTCCCGAAGAGATTCAAAAGTTCCATTCAAGCCTTCGACAAGAACTTGAACGGATGGTCGATCTTGTTAAAAACTTACTCCTCATTTCAAGAATTGAAGCTGGTCATGAAGATACATTTAAAATGCGTCCCATGAGACTTGATGACATGATCATTTCAACTATCACAAGGATGAAAATTAAGGCGAAAGAACGACTCATTAGTATTAAGCTTGATATGGATGAAAATCTCGACTCTGATGATTTTATGATGAACGGAGAAAGACAACTTCTGAGCAGTCTTTTTGAAAACCTCATTGATAACTCTATTAAATACTCCCCTGTTGAATCAACAATCAAAGTCCTTCTCAAAAAAAATGAAGGTATTAGCATTGCTATTCAAGATGAAGGCCCAGGAATTAAGCATCAAGAATTAAAAAATATTCTAGAAAAAAGGTTTCAACGGGGAACAATGACCCTCATGCCAGGTACCGGTATTGGACTCTCTATTGCTTATAAAATTGCTTCGCATCACAAAGCATCAATTCAATATGAAAAACTAGAACCCCTAGGAAGTCTCTTTACTGTCCATTTTACACAGACCGGTGCGAACTCTATCAATGCATAATTATTGAACTTATTTGTCTAAATTTTAGACATTTTACTTCTTCTGTGTCACATTTTCGCCCCTATTTAACTGAAATTTCGTTCACTTCGTTTTGTCATCAAATTTGCATGATATTTCCCTGTAAGCGAGCTGACTGAGAAATAGACAAAGTATGTAGAAAGTACATGAGCCCCCAATACTATGTCGCTCTCAGTCACTTAAGCAGTTAATATTCAGCAATCATGCTTAAACCATATTTGTATCTTTGAGAGGTTAATGTGATTAAAGTAAAGAATCATAAAAGAAAACTAACTCCTTACAATCCAAATCTTGGTTTTATTGGAACCGTGAAAGTTGATGTTTCAAACTACATCTTCTCTTCAAAAAGAAAGCGCTCGGCCTATGTGCATTCAAAAGCGCTTGTAAAAAATCTTCTCACAAGAGAAGTTTCAGTCCACCTAAAAGAATCTCAAAACCTCACAAAATTTATCAGAAAGCGTGACCTCACTTTCCAAAAATCTGATGCCGATGGAAATTACAAAATCTTTACTGTACCGTGCACAACCACAATAGTTCCTCTTCAAAAGTCGATGTTTAATACTATTGAAAAAGCGGCCCAATCGCTTATGGTCTCTCTTCGTTGTGTGATCCAAGATATTTATGGATCTAAATCGATCAAAGATTCTGGCTTTGTAAAATCTCTTCCGGTTGAGATTAGAAATATCTTTATTCAAGCTATTAAAGAATCACCAAATTATTTCCAACAACTTCATCATCCTAACATGAAGAAATATCCTTTCTTTGATAACGTTGGTTTAGATTTAGTTTTAATTGAAGATTATTTAGATCAATCAAAAAATTTTGAAGAACTTCTTAAAAATAAAAAAATTGATAAAATTCCGCACTTACCTTTTAGAATCCTTGAGCTCAATGCAGGAGCTCCTTCAGGCGCTTCAAACAACATGAACGTTCTAGAAGGCCATTATGAACAAAACCCAGACGTCTTAGATTCTCTTGGTAAAATCATGCCAAATGATCACTTCAAAGTACTTGCTGAAACTTATAAATCTCTAGGTCAAGATTGGACAGGTATTACTGAAGGCATTCAAGTGATTCTTCCTCCTGGAGGTCTCAACGGTGCTGCTCCTGAGATTCATAATCTTGCCGCCTACTCTGGGCTTGTGTACGCTGACCCTGTTCAGCTTTTCCAGGATGAAAAAGGGTTTATTAGACTAAGAACAATTAATGGATCTAACCCAATTGTGACGGCAATTTATTCAAGAATCAATGCGGACTCTGCTCTATTTGATGCTGAAAAAGGAATTATTTTAAGAGATCCTGATACTAATGAGCCAATTTATCTAAGAGATTCATTAAAGCTTGGGAAAGATGGCGAAGCTCCACTTGTTCTAGATGTAAACGGAAATCCAATTCCACTTCAGTCAGATTACGCTGTTCCAGGACTATTGGATGCTATTCTTTCTAAAAAAATCTACATGGGTGGATTGAATCGAATTCTTGATAATAAAATTATTCTCGCGACACTCACAACTTTTGCTCCAAAATATTTTGCTCCAAAGTTAAAAGAATTAGGTCTTGTGAATAATGGCCCAAAAATTATTCCACCTGAGACACTTCCTCCGAAAAAAGAATCAGTCAAAATAATCGAAAAAAATCCTGAAGAATGGGTTGTGAAAGCTCCAAATCTTTCTGGAGGTTCAGGAATTTATATCATGAAAACTCTCTCTAAAGAGTCTCAAGAAGAAGTTTTAGAGATGATTCGAAAAAACCCATCACATTACGCTTATCAAAAGCTTGTTAAAATTGCTCGAATTCCCGTAGCGATGAAAGATCGTCAAGGAACTCGTTTCGCGAATCTTGCTGCTGATATTAGGCTATGGGTATTTTATGGCGGAGGAGCGAAAGCACTTCCAAAAATGACTCACAATGCTCTTGTCAGATATGCTCCTGAAGAAAAAGGGCCAATGAGCTCCATCGTCAATACTTCTAAAGGTGGAGGCTATGCTCCGTTTGTTGTCGTAGATGATGTGGGAACTAAAGAGTCTGTGAGTGCAGAAGAGTTTATAAAAACTAAATCTCCTGTTCCATTAAAAACACATCTTCCAATGTTTGTAGCAGCACAACTGATTCAAGTCTCAAGACTAGCTCACGAAATCTATCATCACCTAAGAATTGGAAACGCAGATGCCTATATTCTAGAAGGCCTTGCTCTTTCTCTTAAAACTCAATGCCGCGAAGTTCTAAGCTTTCTTAATCCAAGGGCGATTGAGCCTGTTTATAAATTAATTGATCTACTTGAACCAAAACAAGAAAAACTTGAAATTGCTGCCTATTTCGATCTTATTAATTCGAATCAACTTCAGCTTGTGACAAAACTTCAAAGGCTTGAGGCATCAAAGAAACTTCCATTATCATTTAGACAAAAAATGGATGAGCTTCTCGTTCTAGATCAAGATATTGTTTATCAAAATTATTCTGATGAAAATAGAAAGCACGATAGAAAAATTTTAAAGGAGCTCCGTTTAATTATTAAAGATAAAGCGGGCACCAATAAAGAATTGTTAAAAGAATTCAACCAGGTCATCAATATTTTAAAATCAAGCATCGAGGCATCATTTTCGAGAGTGCTTATTACTGGAAAATCTGCTCAAAATATGATGAAGCTTATCGAACAGTTTATGAAAACAGTTAAAGAGAGACTTCAAAACTCAGAGAAAGCAATTGAGTTTGCCAAACTTTTTTCTCTTTCAACTAAACATCCTGAACTAAAATTTGAAACTTTTGGCCTCTCAAAAGAAAGTCTTTGTAAAACCTCAGGATTTCTCACTGCCTCTCAAAAAGAATTTGCAACTGGCGAGCTTTTAACAGAAAGTGACTACATTCCAGAACATATAAAGGCCGCTAAAAAAGACTGGTTAAAAATTGAAGCTGAAGCCCTGACTATACCTAAATCAAAAAGAGATAAATTTATTGCAGGTGCAAGACTTTCTCACTTTGAAAAACATCCCTTCCTTGATCGAATGAATAAAATCATTCACTCAAAAAGAGTAGGTGTCAAAGATATCATTGAGCTTCTTCCAGCGATGCCTTATGCCAAATATAATTTGGAGCAATTTGCTAGAAAACAAGGTCTCTCACTTGAGGAGATTTTCACAAACACACTAACGCCCAATAAAATTTCTATTCTAACTTCAAAACAAATTAGAGAGAATCATCTCTCTGCTCATGACCATGCTGGAGAGTGTTTCGCTAAGAAAAGAAAATCACATGGTCTTTTTTCTGATTCAGATATCTTTATCTGGGTTAGAAAAGAATTAGATCCATTAACTCAGATCTATACAGCTGGACACGAGATCATTCACTATCATCAGATCGAATCGACAACAAAAAAAGAAGCAAAAGCACTTTCTGATGGAGCAATTGCTCAAGCTTACTTCCTAAACTTCTATGGAAATTTCCTCGGAATTTCTGCTGCTTCTCTTGAAGGTCTATCAGTCGATATCTCTGTAGAAAGACAACCACTCTACGGCCTTGCTGACAGGATTGTTCCCTATTTCTTCTCTCCCATGATTACTGAAATCAGAAAAGGAATAAACGGAGATAAAGACCTTTATAACCAAACTTTAAATCGATATGGCTCTTTATTTGGATATATGATGCCTAATTCAAATCAAGTTAAAGTGAAGGCCTTACAAGAAATAATGCCTGCTCTAGAGAATGCTAAAAATATCAAATTTGCAAAAGAGATAGGTCTTAATGTTGACTGGGATGAAGTTAGATCAGCTCTTCCAAGTGCAAATAACTTTCAATTAAAAACCTTTGGGCCAAAAATCTTAAGAGCAATCAAGAAGGCAAAGCCTGATTACGAGGCCCTAAACATAATTGGAAATCACCAGTTCTATGGAGTGAGCTTTGCGAGAAAAGAGGTTCTGGAGAAAACAATCACGCTCAGGCCTGTACTTAGCACGATTTCTTTAGGCTCTAGTTATAACCAAACTCAACAACAACAGCAGCAATAGGTTAATACATATGAGTTTCAATCCTGACATAATCACAAATGAAATTGAAGATGTTTATCTTTATTTAAAACCGATCCTTCAGTTGAATGGGATTAAAGAATTAAACAAAACATTTCAGATTAAAACATTCACAAACAATTTTGGTTACAGTGGTGTCAATTTTGAATCTGAAAATGAAAAATTCCAAATTTCAATTGGTTTGATACTGGGTGGAACAGGTATTGTTTTAAAAAGAATAAAAAATCACGAACAAAGATTTGATTATTTTAACATTCAAGGAAAACTAACATTTACATCTGATCAGGAAGCTTTAAAGCCACTCATTATCGATTCATATGAGATGGATCTTTCCTGTCCATTTCTAAACCATTTATACAATTTTTTAAGTTATGAGTACAAACTTGCTGCTGATGGAAAATCAAGCACACCACTGGTTCATAGTATTGAGAATTTTTTAAGAAAAATTTTCAACTCAAATATTCCACTTCCAATAAAAAATAGAACTCATGACTCTGCAATTGAGAAGATATTTA
>JACCDO011715269.1_pt1 | contig 13853 bp, 10 predicted proteins | sample 7446101 | NCBI WGS metagenome assembly JACCDO01 (sample SAMN15323440, study PRJNA562643) | freshwater metagenome | isolation source: river surface water | place: USA:Blue River Watershed | collected 2017-08-16
AAACTTTTTTAAAAGGCAGGCAAGTTGCTAGAGGCAACCTTTTTTACTTTCCTTTAAAAAAAATTTTGACGGCCAAACCTTTCACGGTAATGCTAAGTACAGCTGTGTTTTGGGTGCTAGCACTGGTGCTGGTACATTGCCTAGGTCACTCGATCGATTACCAGCCTTGTTCTTACACAGATAAGCCAGAGAACCGTGAGGTAAGAGTTTTTACTTGTGATACCAGAAAAGGTTGGAGAGAGTTCTTAGCCTTGAGAGTATGGAATGTTACTGGATTGGCACTAAGAGATGAAGGACTACAAATGACTAATGTATGCTCTGGTAAAAATTGGGGGCAATACGGCTTCTTGACAAAGCCTATGACTTATTTAGATCATTTGAAAGCACTGCCATTGAAATCAGCAAAAGGGGGTGCCATGTATGCAATACTAATGGACAGTGATACATTTTGGTCCGCTACCAGCATCAAAAAATTATGGAATAAGTTTGATTGTGGAAGAGGAAATAAAGAAATACTTCTATCAACTGAAATGGCATGCTGGGTAGGCAGATTCTGCACGGCAGAAGATATTGATCGTTGGTATAGTAATATTGCATCAACACCATCGTATAGCCCATTTGCTAATTCTGGTGTTATAATGGGGAAAGTCGATAATTTAATAAAAATGTTAGAACATGTAGTAGTTAATAACCAATCATATTATATAACATACATGAAGAACAAGTTTGATGACCAGTATGCCATAGCAGATTATGCTATTAAAGTGGCACCAGATGAAGTTGCATTAGATTATCATCAACAATTTTCCGCAGGGTTTACGTTACATGCTGAAGGTGATGAAAAGGATGATGGCTGGCCCTTTCGATGTAAGACTAGACATCAAAATATATCAATGAGTTGCCCTGATTGGACGAAATTATTGACTAAATTAGGTCATTATGTGGTTGACCCTGCAACTTGTTTAGCTCAAAGGAAGCTTTGGGAAGGTATGCCTATGAAGGAAGAAATTGGAAGTTTAGCTCAAGATCCCATCATTTGGCATGGTAATGGAGCAGGAAAACGGGTAGCGATGGATGTATCTCATCATTCCTTTATGTGCTACCTAAAGTCTTTGTATAATATCTCCAGTGTTGATGAATATTCGGAAATATGGGGTTATGGTAGGTAGTTATTTACAAATGCTTTATCCAATCATTGCATATAATAAGTCTTCGTCAGTACCATCGAATTGTAGGACTGTGTGCAAAGATGGAGTTGCAAAGCAATTATGGTCAAAACTTAAATGCATGCTTGTGTCGTTTTTCGTATTTACTACTGAATATTTGTCGTATAAACTATGCGGTGTTGTAAATGGGGATATTACTGCTTCAACTTTGTTATTAGTATTGCTTATTTGTTTAATTTGTATGTAATTTGTATCATAACGTTTCAATGGATATTTTAGTTTATTAATTATTTGTATTAGCATCGACGTTTTGATGTATTTTCTACTCGTCAAACGTAATACTTTCATCATTTTCTTTAGAAAAGTCCAAGTCACTATATCCATTAGATTCTCCAAGTTAACCACCACTGACTCTTTAAACCCAGTGAATTCTCGGATATTTTGCATGAATTGCAATCTTTCCATCACTCCCAATACTCCAACTGTATGCTTTCTCTTCTTCATAGTCAGCTCTTTGATAATTAAACTGTCTGTATTGTAGAATTGAATAAGGCTATTTAATTGGATAATCAAGTCGTCATCCATTAATGAAATGCTATCAATTACTTCTTTCATGCTATTTAGCGTGATTTCTGACTCTTCATCCGCTGACACGAATGTATCATTATAATCATTTTTCTTGGTTTTGATGAACATGGGTGTATTGAGCTCAGTCTCCTTCGGTCCAGGCGACAGTATCGCCAGTCCTTCCACCTCCCACTCGCGCTCCAGTGTCGTCATTTATGGGTGAAAATGAAACCAGTTTATGGTTACACTGTAAGAATTTGAATCTTTTCTATCCCGGGTACTATGTTACATGATATAATTAAGGATTAAATACGTGTGTGAGCACCATGTTTGACCACGCCAATCATCGCGTAAGCTAGGACTTTTATCAAGCATTTTCACTTATGTACTCCTTCCTACTCATTGGCACATAATATCATACTATAGTTGATAATATATACTAAAGTATGATATCATGTACGCGTGGATATAAGTTGGGGTTTGAACTATCCATTGTGGCTTAGGTATTAATGATAATAATAGTAATTATAATTATAATAAAAGGTATCCGTAGGACCGGTATAACATCAACTTGAAGACAAGTTGAAGAGAAATTCCCAACCTTTTTGGTTTCTCGGATTGAGTTGGTTTCGGCGATGCTGTGCGGGAGAGCGGTCATGACACGCGTGCTTGGGCGTGCAAGCCAGAATACCAGGCGATTCAGAGTCTTAGGGTTGCAGCAAGTCGCAATTGGTGCTGAGAATAAGAAAGATTTGGATGCATTTTGGGGAGGCTTATTGGGTATTAAAAAAGTTGGAACTTATAAATCAGAAAAGGAGAATGTCGATGAAGATATTTTGGTCCTGGGATCGGGTGTCAATGCCGTAGAAATTGATTTAATGCAACCAATTGATCCATCAAAAGCTCCCAAGGTTCACATTCCAGCTCTCAACCATATTGGTCTATGGGTTGATGATTTAAATGAAGCTGTTACAACGTTAACAGAAAAGGGGGTTAGATTTGCTCCGGGCGGGATTAGAAAAGGTGCATCTGGATATAACGTTGCATTCATCCATCCTAAATCAGCTGTGGGTGTGTTAGTAGAATTGGTACAAGCCCCCGATGATGTTATTAAAGCTAACAGCAAGAAATAAATGTAGATTCAGATATTTCATTAGGTATATTTATTATTTGTATTATGAAGTTTAAGTTTATTCTAGTATAGGCATTCAATAAAATGTATTACTTTTTCCTCTGAATATATTCCATAGGGTGCAGTCCCTCCTTCTGACATGCTTGGTAAAATTTTTTCCATTCCAAGAATGAAATATGGCCATCTTTTGGATTTCTATCAAGCTCTACAATTACAGACGTCCTTGTATGAGATGGCAATTCGTTTCCTTGATTGAATTCTTCTTCGAATACGGGAAGAAATAAGTCCGCTGATACACGCCTATCTTGACCAAAGTATTGTGACCAGAACTTTTCGACGACTGAATCATCATTGCGTGTCACCGAACATTGATGCATCTGCACAATTTGCTGTAACTTTTCCTCAATTCTGTTCTGAGACTGAGATATTTCAGTCAGTGCGTTATGTAACTCGTCTTGTAGTTCGTTCTCTGTCAAGCCACTACATGCTGCCAACTCTTTCATTGCAACAGGATCTGAACCCAGTCCAATTGCACCACCTGAGCGGATAAGAATTTTCTTCATCGTGTCTAATTCCCCAAGTGCCCTCATTTGTAAATTAATAGTTTTAATACCAAGAGTAAGTTGTATACTGGATATCACATCAGCTAATTGCTTATCCAAGAATCTCACACTATCGGCATCACTTGTGCCCCCAAAAAGTCGGCGTAAATAACTTTTTTTGGAAAATAATACCATAAATTCCTGTGACTGTACAAGCAGTTTCTGTAATCTATTAAGCTCTACAGTAAGTGCGGGAGTTGTTTCTGTGATATCACGAAGCAATTCAACTAAGGCCATACCAACCTCTATCACACGACCTTTTAAAGCATCTGCAGCTAATTTGTTGTATCTAGCAATTCTTGCTTGTTCAATTATGGCTTGCGTTAAAAGTCCAATTGTTCCAGCAATCGGTATTGCAGATGCCATCTTAGACAAAGTATGTAGTAATTGAGATACCTCAGGTGAGTTTACAACTTCCACTACCTTACCAGCAACATAAGCAACACCATTGACAGCAGTACCAATCACATCTTTAGTCGTATCGGCAAGGTTTAACGATGATATACCGCTGGTCACCGAGGTAACGAGTTGTGACAGAGAAGGAAGAACGTCCTGATTTAATGATGCTTCTAATGGATGAAAAATTTTATTCCAATCTATTTCTTCTGATAATATCGATTTTGCACTTTTTAAAGAACCGCGAATCTCATTTAATACTTGACTAGATACGGTTTTCATGTTAATAGTGGATGCTGTATTCGCAGTACCTTCGGTAATAGTGGATGATGTACGCTCAATACAGCTCTCAATTATAGTCCAGTCACTATTAGTTACATTGTAAGGACTCAATTCACTTCGCATGGAATATAAAATACCTGCAGCAAGTGTGGCAGTTGCAATTCCTGCCACACCTACGTACTCAAATGAAGACTTTGAAGGAGAGTTTAAGTCATTTCTATCTGCAGTATTGAAATTAGGCGCTTCGGTATCATTAAACACTTCATTATATGTAGGAGCACTTGGGCTAACTATAGGTTCTGATACTATCTCCTTGTAGTTTTTGCTATAGCTTTTAAAATTATGATTATCCGTAGATATAGGTGCATTCAATGCATGATATTCCATAAGAGGAAAATCACGACTAAGCACATCACATATCTCTTCAAATAATTTATTCATTGTTGAATCATTCGTCCAACTATCTAAATATGGCAAATTAACAATACCATAACGATTCACATATTTACAATTAGTGTTAAGAGTATAATTCCTGTTGTAATTCAATCGAATAATTGGAGGATTTCTGGGATATGTTGATACAAATAAGATCAATACGGACAATAGCTTGTTGTTATGAAGCTTCATATTTCCGTGAAGTGCTAGTGTCTCTACCTCTAGATCATCTACGGTGTGGTATCTATCAATCTTAACCTTTAAATCATTATAAATATTCTTTGCTGACTTTATCGCAAGTAATACTGCGTCGATATCCTCAAAAACGCAACCCAGGGCCAACGACCGCGCTTCGTCCAAGAATGAACTCATATTCTTCCTTCTTTATTCAATCTATTCTAATATTTATATTATTAAAATTTCCTTCTCTTCTTTTCTTTATTTTTTCGGAATTCCATAATTTAGGCGAAGCAGCTTGCAGGGATTAACCCCAATAATCCCTACAGTCAAGTTAGTATGCATTATACGTTATTTGTAATACCACAGGTCTGGCAGTTGCGCTTATTGGCTTGAGCTACATGTGCAGTGTGTGTATTAGTTCCATGTTCTTCTACCGATACTTCTCCCGGTCAGTTATTCGCTGACTTGGTCGCCACGTTTATAATCGTGTCTAAGTCCCTTCTCCATTCACCACTGCGCTTTCAATATGCATCTCATAACGAATTATATACAAGAGATGAAATGGCTTCTTGTTGCATGGACTATTACAATCGATGACATAGATAGTGACTTACCGGTTCCTCAAGGGTGCTTAATCACTCCAATGCATAGTGATGTCTTGCAATATATAATTATTAAAGTGGCAATAAATTGATACATTATTCTGCTCACCAATGTGTATATAGTAGCACTGCTGCTGGGAATTTATGGAGTACCGGTAGGATTCTTTTTCACGTCCAAAATTTGGAGTAAATTCTGGACTATAAACTTGCAATACAATTCCTAGAATTCGGCAGTTGTTGTTGCAACGCTTGGCTGGGATTTGCGTGCGCACTGCTCGTAGTTGATCATGGTGTCAAAGAAGTGGGATATTTTCCCCAAAATACAAGAAGAATATGCGAAAAGCACCAAGTTTGGTGGGGTTGTCTCCATTCTGGGTCTTGTTATGGTATTGTGGTTGATAGTATTTGAGATCCGCGACTACATAAAAGTAGACTATGACCATAAGATGGTTTTGGATACGGGAATTAATGACGATTCAGTTAAAATGGACTTTCAGTTTGAGTTTTTGAACATAAAGTGTGATAAGATTGAATTCTCTAATGAGATAACCAAGGGGACAGTACATATCTTTAGTCCAGAACAAATATTAAAACAGCCAAGCAAAACTGGCTGTGTTGTGAGCGGAGTCATCCTAACGGATAAAGTTGGTGGTTATTTGAAGTTCAAGGTATTAACTGACAAGGTGGATATAATGCCTAATAAAAAAGTACCGCCAATGAATCCTCAGGATATATTTGGTGCGAGGTTCGTTGATAGTATAGTATCTCCTGATTTAAGCCATACGATTAAGTACTTTAAATTTTTACCCAGTAATAATAAGATAGGAAAGTTAGATACTAAGAAGATTGAATATGATCCTGACGGTGATGGGGTCAATGACAATCTTAGTGAACATACGAGTAGTCTCAATGGTATCGAAAAAAAATTTACAATGAGTAATAATGGTAGTGATATTGGGCTGTATAACTACAACCTTCAAGTGGTACCATTGCACTATTATTCCATTAGTGGTAAAGAAAAACATTTGAATCAATATGCGGTGACTGAAAAATTTGTTAATGTTGCTAGCATTACATCTGTTGGTGCCACCGTTGCTGGAACATATATGAAGGATTGTGGTATTGTATTTTCTTATGACTTCTATCCAGTGAAGCTTGTCATGGAAGAAAAACGGGGTGGTTTTATTGAGTTTTTAGCTAATTTATTCGGTATTGTTGGTGGAACCATAACTATTGTTGGCATGTTCGATGCACTAGTATATAGAATCACTAAATCAAAGCATGATTAGGCTTATTAAGTATCATTTTTAGATCATTATCGCCATTAAATTGTTAAGTTGTACATAAGTTTACATTAAAATACAAAAACACACTTATTACAATAGTAGACCTAGTGACCAGTCGTTGATTGTACCTCTTTCTTTCTCTCAATAATCAAAAGGGCATTTCTGCACTGCCGTTGCGTCTCTTCATCAATCGGATGTGTCTCTAGTGCAACACGGCAAGCTTCCACAAATCCAGCCTTTTTAATTTTTCGTCTAATTTCATCCGATGCCATTCCGATGTTAGCGATGGCCCAGCAAGCGAATTGCTGTATGCTGGAGTCGTATCGATGGTTGAGCATAGCATTTATAATAGTAGATATCACCCCATAATTAACTAACTCTTTTGACAACTCATCGCTACCGGCTAGTGTCAATAAACACCAGCAACCCTGACGTTGTAACTTTACTGATTGTGCATGCCTATTCATGGTCGTTATGACAAGCTCGGCCCCCTTAGCTTCAATAAATCTTGAACGATTATCAATACTATTATGTGTAAGATTCGTAATCGCAGTACATGCATATGTAAGGACGTTGATATCATCCGAATACAATTCTAATGCACTAACAATGCAATTCATAATTCCTTTCTCGCCAGCACTGCGTCTAGTATGATCATTGCCATAAGCTAGTGTGCCCATCAATCGCAAGCATTGACTCTGTACCATATCGCTACTGATATATTTAACCAAAGCGTAGATAAGTACTTCTTCGATATTGCATTTATTGCACTCCTGTTTTGCGCTTTCGCTTTGCAATATAATATCCCTTAGAGCTCTAGCACCGCGCCATTGGACTATGTCGTTGTAGTCATTATCTTTCATACATTTAATTATAGTGGCGACGTCTCCGTTACACATGCGTATTGTGGCCTTGGCGTCATTATCCCTTTTTCTCTCTGCTTCGCGCTTCTTGAGTAACAACATTTCTTCCTTCTGTGCATCTTGTAGCGAAATCACTTTCTTACTCTGGTTTGCATTATGAAGAATGGCCATAATGTTGGTTGACTTCTTAGCACCTTCACTTGCTACCTCCTCTGTACTTGTGTCGTCTTTCTTCTCACTACTAGTAGTATCATCTTCCCGTCCACCATTTTGTTGTAATACTACAATTCGTCGTTGCAGTCCAGCAACTTCTTTCTCCTTCCAAGCAACTTGTCTCTTCAATTCATTGATTTCAATTGTCATGTTTTCTTTGTCCTTTTCTAATGCCACAACTTGGGTCATGCTATCACTATATGATAACCGCAACAGCTTACAATCACGTTTGTACTCAGCAGACAAATCTTTGGTTTCTTTCAACTCGTTCAATGTCTGTTGATGCTCCTGTAAAAGCGTATCCTTCTCTGCTAGTAATGAGTTGTAATCACTGTTTAGCATATGATGATCATCTTGTAGCAACTCGTGTTCGCTCTTCAATGATGACAACTCTCCTCTCGTCTGTTGGATATCAGCCTCGTAATGATCGAATCGTAGTTGTATTTCCTCAGCTAATGGCAAGTTATCATAACTACTCAAACGATTTCTTAATCTATTACAATCAACTGTAAGTTTGTCGATCTTGTTCTGCAATGATGCACATAGAAATTTGGATTTAGTGTTTCGCCATTTTTCGTCCTTCAATGATGCCGATTCGATAGTCCATCGTTCAAGTGCTTGTGCCAATCGTTGCTCTAATTCGTTAACTAATTCGTTACTCGCATCTAGATCATTTTTTAACTCCTCTCCTCTCACTATAGCAGTTTCCTCTTTGCTTACATGAGAACTTACTTTCTTCTCCATGAAGCCTATTCTGTCATGCAGCATGTCGTTTTCTTTTTTCTTCGTCACCGATACTGCTTCCAATGAACTAACGGTCTCTTTTAAGACATCAATAGTCTGATGTAGATTAGCATTTTCGCTGCTTAGCTTGGTATTGGACTCTTTTGTTGTTGCTATATTCTGAAGAGCAGCATCCAGGTCATCTTGGTACTTGGAACATGAACGCACGGAGCTTTCATAAGCCTTCTCTAACGATGAGTACTTTTCTTGCAAATCTTTAATAATATTATTTAATCCGTCAACTTTTGATGCTTCAGAATGCCACCTAGCCTGTTCGGCGCATAGTCTAGATGATAATTGTTCTACTTGTAACGTGGCATCACGACATTTATCGTCTATCAATTCATCTAACCACTTCCTTGTGACACTACTAAGTGACTTTAACGGGAAAGTTAGTCTTTCGGTGGGATAATAACGATCATTATTCTTTAATTTCCCAATATTTTCATTTAAACTTATAGCAGTAGGCCTTAAATTCATCTGAACATCTATGCATTGAACCATTATGTCCGCCAAGCATATATGACTCGATGCTGCTATCTTCAATTGATCTTCCCTTTCTTTGCTGCTGGGAGGTATTGATGACGACATGTATATTAATAGTATACCGAATGAGTAGATATCTAATTTGTTAGTAACTAAAGCTTGTTCAAGGGATTCTGGTGACATGTATTGCAGACGACTTCCTGATGGAACTGATAAATCACTTCTAAAATCGGCTATTTTTGCTACATTATTACTACCGATCAGTATATTTGATGCTGTAAGATTTCCGTGTACTAAGTTGTTACTATGTAGAAATATCAAGCCATTGCTAATATCTGATGCGTAGTCTAATATATCAGCGGTACTTAATCGTGATACATTTTCTAAAATTTGAACTAAATTATAGGGAATGTATTCAGTAACTAGAAGATTAAATGAATCAATATTGGTTAAATCGCTAGATGCGCCTAAAAAAAGCTGTATGTTGGGATGTCTCAATTTCCATAACAAATCTAATTCCTTTTTGTTGTCAATACTAGTTGTTAGTTTTTTTACTACCACCTCAATTTTATTCCATCTACCAAACACAATTTGATTGCGAATCGAAGAATTCGGTGTTTTAGAAACTGCTTTTGCATTACCAGTAGCATTATCATTGAATGAAACCCGTTTCAACTCTGATAACCCACTATGTCTTATGCCCTCATTTCCTCCAATTGCAAGGTCATCAATTTCCAGTGCCTCGACATATATCTGCCAGTGACGCTGCTTCAGCGAAGACTTCATGCGCGAGACCTGTCGCAAAGCCACCTCGACTCGCACACCTTGTTGTAAAAATGTTAATAATTATGTTATTACCAAAGGTAAATGTTTTCTGTTTTTTTTGTACCGGTTCCATGTAAAAGGATTAGGAAATGTATTCCTCCACTTCATTTCAACCCATGCTGACAAGAAATTGATGTACAGGAAAAGAGCCCCGAGATACTAATTCTACTTGCTTATGTTGAACTGTTGGACATTTTCCGTATATATTTAAAAGGACCAGTGATACACCGGTACCTATTAAAAATTGCGAAAAAACTGGCAGATTCTAGGCAGAATCAAGTTTAATCAACGTAATTTAACGCAAATCGTGCAAAAGCGGAAAGAGGAAGCAGGCTCGCAGCTTCAGGTGTGACAGAGATCCCATCCGAAATGTCTACGCTGCAGGAAGTGCAACAGCGCCAGTTCGCAGAGGATCATCAGCGGATAATGAGGGCTTTATACGACAGTGTTAGTAAAAATAATGAATTACATATCCAACTACGACGAATGAAAGAGGAGTTAGTTTCAACAGCATTAAGATTACAAGTAGCTACTAAGATTAAAAAAGATGATGAGAATACTATATCATCCTTGCGTAGGATTGCAGAGGAAGCTCGAACAGAAGCAATCATTGCTAATAAGCAATCCCATGAAGCTAATGAATTAATTCAATCATTGAAAATAGAAATATCTTCGCTAAAGCGTAAGTTAAAGGAACTCACACAACTCAACAGCACTAACTTAATTGGTAATATGACAAATGGAAAAGAAAAGTATGATGCAGTAGCTGAATTTAGTGTAAAAGCAGATCATGAAGTTGATAACTTATTTAATAAAATGACTATCTCTGAGCCATTAGCAAATATGATTGGCAAAAAAACTGTGAAGAATATGAAAGTTGATAATGATTTGATTACTCCATTCCAAGTATATAAAATGGAGAAGTATTTATACACTCCGGACAATCCATACTACTTACTGCAGGATCACTCGAGAGAGCCTTCAGTAGACACCAAAGCATTAAGAAAAGTTGCATCACGTCATGGAAAACGAGAATTGCCCAATTTGAATACTGCTAGTCCTACTAAGGGAATGGCATCAGTGATTGTCTGAGTGTATACAACTTGACCAAATAAACTTTGTAATTCGTTTGTATTGTTATTGTTTTTTAAATATTACATATTATACATTATTACCAAGAGTAACAGTCGAAGAGGGGGGTGCTATAGTAGAAGATGTTGTGTTTAGGGAAATTCGTGCCTTCATAATTGATTTATTCCTTTTAGCTTTTTGTATCAACTCTTGTTCAAATTCACTCATTGATGATACTTTATCTAAACTGAATACACTATTTGGCACATCATCAACTTTGCGAACCAATACATAATCGCTCAAAACTTCAGTATTTGCGCTACAATTTTCGTCACTTTTGTCGTCAATACTACCACTATCAATCCATGTTTCGTCTTCTATATTTTGATGTTTTTTGGAATCAATTGACTCTAGCACATTACTATTACTTGCTACTCTTTGTGCTGGTATGTATCCTAACTCTGTTGGCTCTAACTCGCTCTCACTCTCATCAACTGTGATTGTTTTCATTTGTTTTCCCAGTGATTCATTACTGGATGAGATAGCATTTTGCAGCGAATTTGACGCATCGCTCGTCAACTTGGAGATCGATTTCCACATGCACTGAGTCTTGCGGTGAGGAAACAGCTTGCTGTTCATGCAGCTGCACGCCATCTGACCATCTAATGTACGAATTATTTTTAGTTTGCTTCCTATAAGTTCCTCAGGTTCCGGGGCTCCTGGTACACCGGTATACACAGTCTAAATGATATTAAGACTGTCAGTCTTCCGCTGCCGTTGAGAAGAATCTTGCCAAAGATATAATCTCAAACGGTTCGCGGCAAATATTATCTTAAAAGGGAAAAGAAATTACGTCGATATCTTACATGTGATACTTTAGTGGTGTATAATGTAATTCTAACTAATAAATAATAACACTGCTTGCTTCACCCTTTTTCTGGAAAAGAACTTCAAAATACGCTATGAATTTTTGGTGTGGAAGCAGTGCAAATAAGTGTGTCGATCGAGGAGAAGTATTGAACGACGCTTGAGAATGTGAAATGGTTACATTTTAACTTACATATCACAATCAAGCAAATAATAGTATTAACACAACTATAATATCAAATACAATATAACGTCAATACTTTCTTTTGATTATTTAACTAGCAAGTATGGACATTTTTCGCCATGATTACTTGATTCACGATCTTCACCTAACTGTACGTGCGATTTATTTTTTAATAAACGTAATGTTTTCAACTTGTCACTCATGTCTAACAATGATTGCACGTACTGATCGATGCTACACTGTTTATTGTCAGTTATTGGTAAGTTCAAATAACAAAAATTCACTAACTTCACAGGTGTGCGATTTGATGACGTAAGTGATGCTGGTAATAATGTATATTTCAAACTATTTGAATCATCTTCGCCAACTACTCTAGCATAAATATCCTTATGTAATATGTTAAAAATAATCATTACAAGAATAAACATTAGTGCTTTGTCTCTGACTAATACTCCAAATGCATTAATGTCGTTAACATGCATCATTTCGTCGCAATCTTCACTTCGATTCGACTGCTCCAAGAGCACTCCATCAATCATAAAGTAGGCAGTAACAATAGCCGCAAGCAGAAAAAGAAGAATCGTCGATGACATACTCAATGCGCTCTCCTCTCTACAACTCTTTATCAATCAAACCTCTTGATGTAATCAAAATTCTACTAGTGTACCGGTACAGTGCTCATCGTGAGTAGGTAACTCACGATGTGAGCCTCACGTCAAGTGAATTCATCAGATAAACTTCATCTTACGATCACTCTCCTAGATTCTCGCCGCGGAACATAATCAGGTAGGACTGTAGGATTACTGTATGTTCTTGGAGCAACATACGATTTAAACACTCAGATCGGGGCCACTGGGTACGTTGCAAACAACATGAAAGTTCAAACGGAAAATTTATCGTATGAAACATATCAAACTATTGCAATAGATGTTGACGAGTCGAAGCTTTCTACTAATTCGGCATATAGTAATGAACCAAAGATAAGTGAACGAAGAATTTTCAGTGTTCTCTTAAGTCACTATCTTTACTCTGGTTTTACATACCACTTATTTGTTTTACGGTTTCGTTATGTTTCATGGTTTGGCCGTTTGCTTTTTGGAGAAGAGTAGTTCAGTGCGAAGACTAGTTGATTCTACAACAAGTAGCTCGTGCACGCTAGTAAATGCAACAGGTATGACAACCATTGGTGCGGTAGCTGGTTCGGCTGCAGTTTTGGGTGCATTTATGTTGGTTGGGTTGACCCCTGTTGGTCCAATAGCTGGGGCATGGTTTGCGGCTAATATGGGTGCTGGTTTGGAAGCAGGTTCGTTGATGTCAGCTATACAGGCAGCTGCTATGACTGGAACAGCTTATGGAACTGGTGCTGCTTTAGATGCAACTCTTGGTGCTGCTACTACTTGCACCTGAATAATATTTTAATTACCTGCCTGCATTAAAAAGTTTAAAAAGTACTCAATATTTCTTACTACATAGAAATATATTGATTGGTACCAGAATAATCACACAGAATATATGTTAGTATTTACTACGCTAGTTGATAATAACCTACGTACTACGTTTTGAGATAATCTCTAATTTGAAAATTTTAATTTCTCACTAAACCAATAGTGAAAATGTAAGTATATCGCTGATATGTCAAGTTATAAAAAATTGTATATGATAATAAAACGTAGTCATGCTGTTACAATTTATTTTTTTGTCCGCCTTCCTTCCGTTTTCCATTCAATCGCTAAGTAGACAGTACCCATAGCAGCAAGCAGAAGGAGGAGAATCAACGGGGATGTACTCAATTGCATCAATCAAACCTCCTTGATAGGCTATTAACGGTGAGCCTAAACGGTTTGACTATACGGTCTAGACCAATTACCGGTACTAGATGTGATGGACATCCCGCCGGGTGATCCCGGATAAAT
>JACCDO011553388.1_pt1 | contig 13852 bp, 3 predicted proteins | sample 7446101 | NCBI WGS metagenome assembly JACCDO01 (sample SAMN15323440, study PRJNA562643) | freshwater metagenome | isolation source: river surface water | place: USA:Blue River Watershed | collected 2017-08-16
CAAAAATTATGCATTTGTTCATTTTAAGTTCGCTGCAGATGCACAACGATCACTGGGCGCTGATGGAACACTTTTTGAAAATATGAACATTTCCGTAGCGATGGCTAAAGATAGGAGTAATTGATAAGTAGTCCGTGTGGATCAATCTATGTAAAGTTTAAAATAATAAAGCAATATAAAATATCAGACCCATTTTGCCTGGAACCTTTCATACCGACGCCAGATAAGCCGGCGGATGCTACAATTGTCGCAGAGTTTGCAACGAACAAAAGATTGAGGATTGCAAAGTTAAACGGTGACTTAAGGCCCACGTTCCCAACAAGTTTTCAACTTGAAAAGGTCCAAAATAGGGTCAAATAATTTTTGGGTTTTTTTTTATTGATTCATCACGAATCATACGATAAAGTGTGAAATCTAGATGATCAAGTTTCATCATGTGATTGCAGCCATAATGTTGGCATATGCATGGGGCGCTAGCATTACAATGTTGCCTGGTGTCACACCTTCTGCTTGGGATGTGGATGAAAAAGTTATTCTAAAAGCAAATAAAATTATGTCAACCGACTCTCCCGTTATTTATGATTATTATGATTTGCCCTTCTGTACGCGCAGTAAAAAAGTTAAATCTTCCACAGAAAATATCGGCGAGAGTTTGTCCGGCGACAGTGTGACGGTCACACCCTATGAATTAAACATGCAGAAAGATAAGTTTTGTGTCCCATTATGTGTCAAAACTCACGATAAGAAAGAATTGACAAAATTTCGGGAACTTATTGAAGACGAATACTACGTCCATTGGGAAATTGATGGACTACCAGTTGCGTCGTTGGATGATGAGGATGATGAATATATCACGCGCGGTTTCCCGTTAGGCTTTGCTTCGGAAAAGACATCAGGAGAAAACGATAAAGAGGTTTATCATCTTAATAATCACGTCAAGATAATTGTGCGTTATAGTGAAATTCCTGAAGAATTTGAAGGTGTGCGAATTGTAGGCTTCGAAGTGGAACCCTATAGTATTAAGCACGCTTGGACCAATAACCTTGATCCTGCAGGCTCAATTACTACATGCACACCTACTTCTCCTATCACAAGGGAGTCTACTTTGGTTCCGCAACTCGTGGACGGGAAAGAGCAGTCAGTGTTGTATACCTACGACGTGGTGTGGGTGGCGAGTGAGGTTCGTTGGGAAAATCGTTATGACATCTACCTAAAGGGCAACCCAGATGATGAAATCCATTACTTCTCCATCGTAAACTCGCTGATGATTGTGTTGTTTCTTACAGGGGTGGTTGCCATGATCATGCTCCGCACACTGCACAAAGACATCTCATCCTATAATGAGCTGCAGACGTTAGAGGAGGCGCAAGAAGAGTCTGGATGGAAACTTGTGCATGGCGATGTCTTCCGTCCTCCTTCCACCTCACCGCTCTTATTGGCAGTGCTGGCTGGCTCTGGTGTTCAGATTCTAGTCATGACGTTTTGCACGCTCGTATGTGCGTTGCTAGGTCTCGCCTCGCCCGCCAACAGAGGTGGACTACTCACAACGTTTATATTCTTGTTTGCTGTCATGGGATCTTTTGCAGGGTATCATAGTGCACGAGTATATAAACTAATGAATGGGAAGCTTTGGAAGCGTAGCACGGTGCTGACAGCTCTGCTTTACCCCGGACTGATGGGATTAATCTTTATTTTCATCAATGCTGCAGTTGCTTCAGAAGGCAGCTCCGCTACCGTACCTTTTTCTACTATCATTTCAATGCTGGCTCTTTGGTTTGGTGTAAGCACACCACTTGTTTTTATTGGGTCCTATTTCGGCTTTAAAAAGGAAACTATGGAAGTACCTGTGCGTACCAATCAAATCAACAGACACATCCCTGAACAAGTGTGGTACACGCATCCATTATTCGGCATTGCTTTAGGCGGCATTTTACCTTTTGGTGCAGTGTGCATTGAACTGTTTTTTATTATGAGCGCGATGTGGTTGCATCAGATTTATTACGTCTTTGGGTTCCTCTTTGCCGTGCTTTGCATCCTAATCATCACATGTGCTGAAATCACCATAGTTTTATGCTACTTCCAGCTTTGTAATGAAGACTACCGGTGGTGGTGGCGGAGTTACTTGTCTGCAGGTTCCAGCGCTTTGTACCTTTTCCTCTATTCGATTTGGTACTTCACCTCGAAACTTAAAATCACCGGTTTCGTGCCCACCGTGCTTTATTTTTCGTACATGGGCATGGTCGCTTTGACTTTTTTCCTTCTGACTGGTTGCATCGGCTTCTTTGCATGCCTATGGTTCGTGCGGAAGATTTATGGTGCTATTAAGGTGGATTAAATTGAATAATTATATTTGATACTCAATAAATACAAACGTTGCAATATAATATACTACAGCCCTTAACATGTGTCCTAATAGCTCGCAAAATAACCCGGGCTTCAGATTTTTATTTATTGTTGTGCGCATGATTCAGCTGCACCTTGTGCGCGCAGTTGAAGATTTGAGCGCGGACTGTTAACAGCTTGCACTCTATTTTGAATTGCTTTCTGAATTAGGTGCAGCACCTGGCTATCAGTAAATAATTGTATGTGTGGCAAAGTCTCCACTTTCAATTTGGCCGAGGATTTTCCCTTGCTGTCCTGCAACTTTGGGAATATTTTTGACTCCTCTGAAATGTGCTGCAATATTTTTTGTGGTACAGGTGCATACATAAGCAGTTCGCATTGGTCTACTATGGCATTTAGGTCTGTTGGATCTACGGCTTCTTTCCAGGTCTGTGCGTTCGAACGCCAGGTATTCCAAGGAAATGTCATGATTTTACTCGCTGCTTCGTAAATGCCTACTTCGCAAGCAGTATGTGCAATGTTGCGCATGCTCAGTAGGGGGCTTTCCGAGCCATTGCCTGTGGAAGTAAATGCGTCAGGACCAATTCGCAAACCAGCAGACTCGCACAAGCTCTCAAGACATGCCATGAGAGCCCTTCCTGCACGATTCCAAAGGGCTGAGCGGATTTCCTCCCATGATGATACTCCTATTATAATCCTTTTTTCATATTTTGCTAGAGGTGCCTCTTTTATTCCAATTGTAGATTCGCTGAACAATTGATAAATGCTCTTGGAAATCTCGCTCATGCGTTGCACGGCCACGCTCTCTGCAAAGTGGCGAGGTTGTGAGGGGAGCATTTTCTCATCTGACACAGGTCTTAGCATGCTGCTTTGACGGCGCGAGTCCAGCTCCCATTGACGCAGACATTTCCGAAATGCAGCTCGTGAACGTAGTACATCTGCTTGAAAGGCTGCGTACGTATGACGGCTCGTATCGAGCAAATTCTCTAGTTCTCCGACTCGAGAGGTGAGCTCTTTTTGTTCCACAATTAGCTTGCGTCTGCTTGACATTTCATTTTCTGTCGATTCTCCGAACCAATCTGTTTCGACAGCTGATTGAGAATTTCCATGAGAGTCAGATGATAATGCATTTAAGTCAGAAACGGTTCCGTGAGTTATATGACGCACAGTTGCACTTCCTGAAGGAGCGCTCGGTAGCAGGCCTCTCACCGGTCGTGCTTGATATCCAAACAATTCGAGTGTATGCAATCCCCCACCTGGCGACTTGCGTGTGAGTTCGACACCTTGTTCAACGCTGGTTGCAACAAGCTCTTCAAGTGCTGCGGTTGCAAGTATGTGATGAGCTACCCACTGCATGTGAAGTGCCCATAATTGTGTAAAGCGATCTAGAATGTTTCCCAGAAGTAAATGACTAGCACGCAGCCACAGCAATCGAGGAGGTTCTGGATTGTTCATTAGACGAAAGTTAATCCATTCGCCTGATTTAGACATACGCATTAAAGTTCGCTCAGAAAGCGTTATGTTCCACCCCAAATACTGCCTTGTATTCGTGCTTTTTTCGCTCGTGGGCATATACGCCGTGTCGCTCTCGTCCCGTAATGTGATGTCTATGTTTATTTCCGTATTGGGTGGATCCTCGTTTTCGAGCAACTTTTCGTTTTTGCGCAACCATGAAGCTTTGTTTAGCGTAAAAATTGGCAAACTAAATGTCTCCCGATGACCTGCGAAGTTTTTTCCATCTTCGGCTACGTTTGTGACTGGCGAAACGCTATCTCGGGCAGCATTGTCTGCTTGGAAATCCCCATCTAGCATGGAGCGGAACAGAGTCGATCCATTGGAAAGAGCATCCAGAGATGCCACGCTGCTGTGATCGTCAAAGCTCTGAACCCCAAAGTCTTCCTTTTTTGCAGGTAAAGATATTACTGGCCATTCTGCATCTACTGGCCCACAGCCAACAACTGGAGCTATACCATTAATAATTGGAAGAATAGAGTTTTTCGTACATCCTATGACATTAGCAGCTGGGCTAAGAGTAGGTCCATCGATCTTGCAGAAGTACAGCGCAGTTTGTAGTTGGACATCATCAGTAAACGTTGTGACTGCCATTGCGCACATCGGATCTAGTAGATGACAACACTTTGCTCGAAGGGCGTTTAAATCAATGATATCAGGAAAAGAGTTAAGTTTCGCAGGGTGCGTTGTAAGGACATGAAAAACTTGTTGCAAGATAGCACTTTTGTGCGCATATGTTGGATCTTTTATATCCACAGCTGGTACATCTTTTATTTCTCTTCGCAAGAAGTTGGGCATGCGCATAGACTCCGGCAAAACCGCTGTAAATGATGATATTGAGTGCCCAACGCCTTGACCCGCTAGTAAAAGACAACGGTGCGCAGTCTGTGATGATAAGTGTTGAATTCCAAGGTTCGCATCCAAAACATCACATGCGTCTTCGAGTAGAGCTGTAGCTTTCGTAAAATTGCCTTGCATGCGTAATAAGTCTGCATAATGAACAGTAAACAATGAAAAATCGGTGATTGTCTTGTTGTCATCGAGAACCAACGCCGTTTGATCTTGTGAAGCTATTTGTGCAATATATTGACCGACTCCTATCATTTCTCCAAAATAGAACTGTGCTGATTCTAGATTTCCGGCTAGTCGTGCCAATACGCCCAGAGATCCCAGTATGGAAACTGACAAACGTACAGGTGCTTTCGATGCGCCGTACGTATGAAGCGCTTTCAGAGCTTTTTCAAACGTTAGCGCTGCTTCAGCTGTGGCACCGTCACAAAAATAATCGCAAGCTAAATTTATGTATAACTCGATCAACTGAGCAGGAGTGTCTGACGACTGGGTATTTTGCATCTGCTCAATGGCGGCCTCGCTGCTAAGAACACGCGCTGAGGGGCGATACACAATTTTGGGTGCCTTTGCATGATCTACTATCGATTTAGCATCGCGCATTTCAGATGAAATGATTGTGGAAAGCAAATACTTGGTTTCCATCGCACGCCGAAAATATCCTTCAACGGCGACTATGTCGCTTACATCTGAAGCCATGCGAATCAAAAAATTAAGAATTCCAACTTTCACCTCAGCTGATGCTTGGGGGTAGACCAATAAAGCGCGTTCGCGCGCATCTATGGCTTCTTTCACGGCGCCGTCGTGGTAATGCAAGTTCGACAAGCGCACATATGCTGCGCTCAGTTCTTCTAAACGCATGGACTCTTCTAATCCCTCTTCCAGGCTATCAATAAGTGCTAACTGTTGATGAACTGCATCACTAGGTACATATGTCTCTTCCGGTCCCCTAGGGATGCGCGGTTTGCTGGAGTTACGAGAAAAAGGTCTGGGCGGAGAGGGAGCTCGTTGCCCACCAGTCCTTTGTCTCGACTCTTGCAATGCTATATTTTGATCATTGGAGTCCACTTTTTGAATTATTAAAGATTCAGCGCTTTGAGAAGTGAACACAGAAAGATGATCATGGCTGTCGCCCAAATCCACGAAAGCATCCAGGGCATCGGCATCGTCATCATTCTCTGCTTTATCACCTGGACATATCTCGGGTTGTGCAATACGCTCTACGTGAGACGTCATAACTCGCGATTCGGTCGACGGTAAGATGTTTTGTAGGGAAATGCTAAAGCTCTGCTGGACGCTATCACTAGCAATTTTTGATTTCGAGGTCATCGCAGCTTGCACCCATTCATCGACTTGTTTACTGGCAGCGGCTGCCCGCACTTCTACGAGATGCATATCATGTAAACTTTTCATCAGCTCTTCATGTTGACGCTGCAGCAGACTGTTTGTAGCTAGCAAAAGTTGAGTCTCTGCTGCCTTTTTGTCCAGCTCTTGTTGGGCTGCGCGCAAGCTCTGTTCGCGTTTGCGCAAAATGCGCGCCCGATTCAAGTGGCTTCTTAACTTTACATCCGAACGAACAGAAATTCCTCGAGCTATTCGCTGCAAAACCGTTGCAGCGCGAGCTCGAATTGTAAGCCGGTGCTTGAAGCGAGAATCAGCAGAAGTGGATGCATCTGAAAGTACATTTGCAGTAATTTGCAGTCGACGTTGATTCAAATCTTCTCGTGTAGTAAACCTCTGTCCACTAATTTCACTCTGCCGAGAAGCTTTGATATCTATTTCTTTTTGCTGAGTAGTTGACATAGTCTCTGCTTTTTCCTGTTCTTTGCTTTCTAGAACAGCATTTACTGGAGTTCGCGTTTCGAAATTCTCAGTTGCGACTTTTTCGGGAACTGGATCTGCATCCGCGACTTGAAATATTGTTTGTGGAGATTCATACGACTGGTCTTTCTTCGGCGGATTAACAGAGGGCATATATGGCAAACGGCGCAAACGAGAAAATGTAATATTTTCTTCGGTATCTATTTCTGTCAAGCCGTCAATGTATCGGACATTAAAAAGCAATCCTGGGAGGATATCGGTTACGAACGCCAGACGCCATATGTTTGTTCTATCAGCACCCAAATTAGTCATGATGCGATTGTCTATTTCGACCTCAACTTCAACCTGCATTCCCACATGAAAAGGTTTCAATAAAGACGCGAGCTCTTCTTGCTGTTTCAAAAAGAGTGCAGCTCGAGACTCGTCTGCTCGTCGAAGAGTGTCTATCTCAGAGCGAAGCCGCTCCGCAAGCTCAAACTCTAACTTCATTCGCTCCTTTTTTAAGCTTTTGTCTCCACGAGCTCTCTCTCGCTGCAATATTTCCCTGCTCGCATCTCGCTCTGTCTGTAGCGCCTGTGCTAGTGCTTGAACTTCCCGTTGAGCTGCATCGCGTTCAGATAAAAGTGCTGACATGCGCGTTTCGTGAAGTCGCGCTAGCTCCATTCGTGCCGCATCGAGTCGTCTTCTTTCTATTTCTATAGCTTCCTGCTGCCGCTCACGTTCAGCAGCGAGGCGCATCCTATCAATCTCTAATTCCTTGCGCTCCTGTGCCAACTGATGGAGAGACTTTTTCTTTGCGAGTTCAGTGCGTTTGTGAGTGCGGTCTTTTGAGTCCGCGACTCTTTCATTACTTGCGCGAACTGTTTCTTGAAATATTGGGCCCGTTTGAAGGCGATAGTTTGCTCCTTTGCTAGTTGTTATGAGTTTTGTGGAATCCTTTCGATCGCCTCGCATAATACTTTGTTCGACATCTTCACGTTCGTGTAAATCCGCAAGATCCAAAAGGTTCTGGGCCGTCAACGTATCGGATCTAGTCATCAATAAGTTAGACAAAGGCGCGGTAGGCTTGGCGACTTCATGCCGAAGATTGGAATGTGTTGCCGGTGGTTCAGGAACATGAGGTCGATCTCGAGTGGCTTCGACTGAAAACAGCTGAACAATTTCAATATCTTGCTTTGCGCTATGAATGTTCGTTACAACCGCCCTTTTATCGTTGAGAATGCGTGATTTCTTATTCGTTTTGCTAGAGTTATTTCCTAATAATGCAACGATGCCTCCGCGGCCGGTGACGGGCTCTTCCTGCGCAATTTTCGCTCCAGCATGAGCGAAGTTCGAAACAAATTCTGCAGGATTCCTAGCCCTGACTATTGCAGACGAATCACCAGTTCCTACTTTGTCTGCATTTTTGTTGTCATCAGAGAAAAAAGCGCGTCGTGTTTCCGATACATATGAATTATCTGAGGTAGCTTCGTGTCGTGTATACGCTCGGTCAAAGGAAGCGACCGCGCTGAATGGGTCATTAGATCCGCCTGTTGGAGTATATCCACCACCTAGCTTGCTCACAGCTGATTTAGGACGGCTTCTTGTGCTCGGCGGGGCTCCAATCTCGTCGGCATCAAGTATCGCTGTGTGCACTTGCATGTTCTTGCGACCGAGGGGTACTTCAAATGCCTGTACAATCTCATCTTCACAAGCATTTAACGACTGTTCGCTGCTAATTGGCAGGCGGCGATTAGGAGTAGGGTTTGGAATAGCGCTCTTGGGGCGCGCTCTTTCGCGTGGCTTTTCTGAAGCTCGATGATCCGCCGGTAACCATCGTGATTCTGGAACTGCAGCCACATCGTCTTCCTCCAAGCTACCGATGCTGTCGTAGAATGCACCTGGCGCAAACTGAAAAGCTTCTTCGCTTGGCATGGATCTATTGTTTGGTACAGGAGAAGGCGCAAAGTGAGATGTTGGTGACATGCTAAGCTGCGATGCAGCATCACCGTTTAGGAATGCGCCGCTGACCACCACCTCAGCTAGAGCCCCACCTTGTGTCTTACCCGTCTGGATAGCTGCTTCGCGACTTTCCATAAGATCTTCTGTTAGCTCTTGTATATATAGTTGGTCAAGCCCAAACTTAGTGGCGGTATTGAGGGCACGCTCATTCCATTCTACAGCCAAAGCATCCATTCCTCGTGATGCCAATCTCTTAGCCAAATTGTGGTATGCCGCCGCCATGGCTGTATACTCATCTAAAGCTGGTCCAAGACAGCGAGGTATATGTTGCAATCCAATGCCCAGCATTTCGCGAGGTACGTCTCTCTCGAAAGTTTCAAGACGGCTTAGTGCAACATCTACACATAACCTGGCACTATGTAATGCCTCGTCAGGACATCCTAACTTATCGTAAACTTCACTCAGTAGTAGAAGCGTATCGGCTAGACCCGGTGCATGAGAGCCATTGAGGCGTGGGCAATGTGCAATGCACTCGTTGCTATGTGATACACACAATTTTAATTGACCCTCAAGGTAGTATCCAAGCGCCTGCATGCGATTTAATGCAAAGAACATATGAGGCGCAGTAACACGGCTACTGTAACGCTCTGTTGCCTTTCGCATATTTAGCAGTTTTCTGTGAGGCGCATTAAATGTACCTAATAGGAAAAGCTTAATACTCTCGAATAAACACATGTTAAGCTCATTGTTGAGGGCCTCCTGCATTGCATCATCATCTCGACCATAGCGCTCAAATAACTGTGCTAATTCGTTTGGTGCACTTACAACACTGCTAGAATCTTCTCGGTCGAGAGAGCTATTAAGTCCTGCACCTCGAGCTTGATCAGACAGAGATGACAAAGAGTCTCCATCGAATCGCAAAGCCTGTCTGATTAAAGTGGCGTACATTAACTTAAATATATTATGGCGCAATAGAAATAAAAATTAAATCGAAAAAAACTTTGTGCGTATAGTTAAGGCGATCAACCCCGGACAAGGTTAAACTTGCAACACATGAGTGGGAGATGGGTCCCACGAAACAACTCTTCCCAGATCTTTGTGTGCATATTTCGACGAAGTAATTGGTCTTATGAGTCTTTCATAACTTCTTGATGCAATACAATGTATCAATATATGTTAATATAACTTTATATTTTCAATCACTGAATTTTCATCCTGAGTAATTTACTAGGTCAGTGCTAGAGTGCTCTACCAATTGCTATGGACGGGTTAATACTCCCAGGTATCGCCCTGCATAATTCTCCGCCAATATCACGACCAGGTACAGCAGGAACCAATGAGTCCAGCAAAAATCTAAACTTGTCTCTCGGAGTGATAGTCAAGACATATGCGCGAGCCTGTATGCCAAGTGACACGAGAAGTTTAGGGAATAGTGAGAACTCTCGTGTACTTAAGCGTTTTCTTAGCAACGCTGGAGATGAAAGAATTTCATTTATTGATGATGGCGAGACCATGTCTGATGAATTGACCGTTGGCACAGCTCAGTTATCATCTAAAAAAATTTATGTCAACACAAAGTACAGTGACAAGGCATTACCAGGCTTTATACGCCTTGCACCAGACGCACCAAAACATGAGAGCGCTCGACGAGGAGAGAAAATGCTAAAAGAAAGCGTCAATGATGGTGCTATCGTGCATTCAATCCATACTGTGCGTGCTGCACGACTGGGCTTGCGCCGATCTACAAGCAACTTGGTCATGGATGAACACCGTCGCGCCACATCGCCTGTAAGCTTCTATCGTGAACGTAATCATATTGAGGGTTTTCGGGAACCCCCTAGAGATTACCTAAAAACCCTCTCTCCAATCGACCAAAAACTCGCATTAAAGAAGTATGGGTATGGCAGCAGCCCCAAAAAAAAGGGTGAGATGCTGGAGAAAACGATCTTAGAACGATACTCAGGCACCGATCTTTTACATGCACAAAACAATAAAGCTGATATTCTCAAATCGGGTGGTAATCTGGATTGGAAAAATGAAGGAAACGTAATCACAGTTGAAGAAAAGGCTAAAGATGCCTCGGTTGAATTCCAGACTTTAGATAATTTGTTTGAAACCAGTCTTAACGACCTCTCATTGAGCAATGGACTTGCCGATAACTTGGGAAGAATTTCATCTCAAACTTCCCAAGCTGCGTCGCTGGTACCACCGGGAATAATTGTTGAGATAGACGACAAGCCTAATAATAAAACAGATGAAAACTTCGTTTTAACTCTCGAAAGTGTGTTTGAAGATGTCAACCCAGATGTGCGGCCTGGACCAGCTTCAAAAAAATTAGATGCAGACTCCATTTCTCAATACTCGGTGCCTTCATCTTCTCAGCAAAGTACTGGCCTTCCTCTGGCCAAGGGTGGTGGAAACGTCGTTAAGTCCAAACACAACACAAAAATCTCACCTGCCGTGCGCCGGCGAATGAAAATACAGGCTGAAAGAGCTAAGGCTGGTGGTCCGGATGGTCGCAAACCGGCTGTAGTAAAGCAAACTTCGGAATCGAGGCTTAACAATATAAAACTTCGGAATCCGACCGAGCGGTCTATATATTCGGCGGATCCACGCCCTGGAGCTTTGCCGCCAGCATTAGAGCCTTTTTATGACCCTGCAACATTTCGTCAGCCAATGTCGCTAGAGGATAGGTTAAGAAACATTGCAGATGATGGAGATAGCGAGATGCAATCTTTTGGATCCCTCGATGAGTACAGCACCGACGCAAGTGCAGTCAGCAATGCGGTACCTGGGATGACAGTAGGGAGAGGTGCGGAGCATGCTTGGCGTAAACAGTTATTAGTCAAAAAAATCCGATTTCCTGATAGCTTGGATAGCGATAGCGATACTGATAATGCATTTGGAGTTGCGGATGAACCAGATAACTTTGACTTCAATGCAGAGCTAGATATGAACGTTGAAGTGGAGAATAGCGATGTTGCCGAACGTGCTGTAACTCCCGAGGGTATGCGCCGAGAGATAGTGTCTGAAGCTAAAGAAGCTGTATTAGATGTAAATGGAAATGTACTTGAGCCTGCAAGAGAAGCTGTTTACAAGCTGTTACCTGCCAGCTCCGTAGGCTCTGCAAATCTCGGGAGCACTTCAAGAAGCGAAGCAGGAAGTGCAAACAACAGTGTAAATGGTACCCCAAGCGTCGGATCCGCTGATAATTTAAATGCAAACAATACCACGCTTGCGCCTGCTAAAGATTATGAATCCTTAGTGTTAATGCAGGATGTTCCGTTTCCCGGCGCGGAACCTGAACAATCTGTGGGTGTCGTCAAAGCCTTATCTCTTGACGTAGCGCCTTCTGCGGAATCAGATATCGGAGTTGCACTGAATGCTCCCAATTCTCCGGAAGGACGCGACTCAACAACAGCAGGCTTGGACGCATCAATAACGCTTGTTAGGGCGACTATAGATATTCCTGAACTACCACCAGCTCTTACTTCACGTCAAAACAGTTTACTAGAGTCCTCAGTTTCACATAAAGTTAGTCAAATTTCTGATGAAACGTCAGAAATCGCAGATTTAGTCAGTGTATCTTTAAGTGCAAGTAGTAGTGCTCACAGACACAGCGTCCAGAATGCTGCTGATCTCGAAGAGCAGCGTAAGCAAAAAAAGAGGGAAGCTTATCGTGCAAAAATGAGGGCTAAGAAGTTGCGAGAACTTGAAGAAGAAGAAGCTGCTAAGCAAGCGTTGTTTATCGCAAACCATGTTGATCCTCGAACTGCCAAAAGAGTCGACTATAAATTTCCAGATCATGGTATTCAAGAACCTGGCGTCGGTGAGGCTTATATCCAGTATCGTGATTATCCTGATCACTCCATGTTCATTGGGACTGGGGGCGCTGTGATGAGTCAAAGAGATCCGATGAAGAGTACACTGTTAGATACGATTTTAATGGATGTGCGATTACGTAGCCCCGTTTATGGTGACGCAAATGCTCGCCCTATATCGCCTTCTCAACGTGAAAATATCATGTCTCGCATGCATCAAGACACTATGTTTCAGTTGACTATGTCAGGGGCACCTCCACCTGAGGAAGATATCTCGCACCGTAAACTGCAGCATCAAATTGTGCTGCTCACAGAAAAGATTCGGCAAAATGTTGATCTCAGCACAGGCCCTCTCCTATCCTACGGAAAGTTTCCTGATACGGAAGAAGAAGCAATTCCCGCTTCGCAGAGATTCCGCATGGAGGCAGAGGAAATGCGTTTGAAGCAGGAAGCGATTATTATTTCAAAGACACAGGCAAAGCTAGATAAAAAGGCAGAAAAAGATAGGGCCGCGCTGGCTGCAGCTGGGATTAAAGTTCCCCGCCGTAAGAAATTGCAGCCTGTTCAGCAAAAGGCTACTGCGGAGATTATCCCGATCGCTTATGCTGTGGGGTCAACTCATGGTGGCCAGGTTGGTTGCTCTGTTGTTTCGACCCATCCACCTTCTTTAGTTCACAAAGCAATGAAAAGATATACAAAGGAAATAAAGCCTAGTGATGATCTCCTGGAACATAATTTGATACCTTCGTCGCAAAGGAAAAAGGGTTCTCCTATCCGTCCCCCGCAAATCCGCATCTCCAAGGGTGTGGTCGTATTTACTCGAGACAACAAAGCCCTTGATCCTGACGGAGGTTTGCCAACAGATACTCATCACTTCTTATGGACCGAAGAATCCAGCTCAAATAAAGATAGATCAGACCTAAGTCGTATGCTTGATAGGGGACGCGAAATCAAGTCCAAGCAGCAAAGCCGAGCGAACTCTCCGGAGGCAGGCGTTGATGGTAAAGGATCGATAGCATCAAGAGGATCTGTGACAGAAACTTCTAGCAAGTTAAATGGTGAGAATGGCTCAGTCGGTTCTGCGGGCTCGCATGGGGCTCGTCAGCCTAAACCTTCCAGCGCCCTGGCTGCTGAGAGTGTGATTAGTCTGCAGAGTGGCGTTTGATTTCGTTTAGTTGAGTTACAAGGGACAGATGTAGTTTGTGAGGTTTGTTCAAATTATTTAATTATATGATCACTTGCAGAAAGAATTAAAATAAATCAAAAGGGTTCGTCTGGCTCATTTCCTTTTGCTCTTGGGGATGTTGAATTTGTGATGCCTGGTGCAGCTGCAGAGGTTGTGAGGGACCTGGCGGAGGTGGAAGTAACGGCACAATCCCTCTTTTAGGCTGAGCAATTGTTGGAGCTGAGTTGGCAGCTGAAGCTGCAGGAAGAACTGGAGGAGAATTTACGGTCGAACTGGTGTATCCAAAGTCCAGCAAATCCGCCGAGGCAGGTGCGGAAAACGAGTCGGTGTGGCTTATGGGCGCAGGACTTTGAGCGGGCAAACTGCTCGTCAAGTTGCG
>JACCDO012237782.1_pt1 | contig 13851 bp, 10 predicted proteins | sample 7446101 | NCBI WGS metagenome assembly JACCDO01 (sample SAMN15323440, study PRJNA562643) | freshwater metagenome | isolation source: river surface water | place: USA:Blue River Watershed | collected 2017-08-16
TCAACCCAAGTTTCTGTTGGCACACCACGAACATACCATCGAATGCCATACATACCTTGGTTATTTTTCATTAACGAACTTTGAATCAATTCAGGTTTCTTAGAACAAATCGCAGCTATTGCTGATAGCAAGTAACAAGTTCCTAATTCACCTTTTAAAAATAGTGTGAGCGTGGATGAATATACAATGAAATACTAAAGCAAATACCTTGTCGAATATCACTAGGATTGATTCCATTTACATAAAGTTCGCCAGATTTAGACATATCAGTCCATTTACCATTACGATAAAGATGCGATGCGCCTAATGATTTATTTGTCGCTGGAAATTCATTATCATCCTTTTTATTTGGCGGATTAGATTTTAAGTCACTAGCAGAGCTTAATTCAGAGCGGATTTTATCCATTTGAAACTATTGCACAACACTGGCAGTGTAACTGTCCACTTTCTTGGGATTGGATCGGATATTCAAGTTCCTTAATCCCCCGAGGGATTCCACATTAAGGATTTAGGATATGATATTCTACTGGTTGACGTAAATAGTTTCGACAAGAAGCTGTTGTACAAAAATAAAAATTGCGAGTTAAAATTACAATTTACAATAATATACTCAACATGCACAATACTGACTAACAAATCTATTGGTGCGTTTACTATGTACGTGAAGATTCCATAATGGAAAATATTTAATTCTCCAACTCTACTGATGAGTTATAGCACTTCACGAAAGGTGCGGTAACGTTTAATCAACTACTTTTGTCAATTTGGTCTCACTTCAGGATCAGGGATCGCCGCCGATTCGCCGAATCGGATACAAACTCTCAAAAGGTCGAAAAGTCACACGATTTTTAATTTCAATGAAGTCGAGTGATATCTTATATATTTTACAAGTTTACACCCGTGATGTAATCTATCAAAATGGTTTCTTGGGAACTGCTTTAGCCATATTATTTTATTCAACAGGTTATTTAAATTTTGTGAAATATCTTCGTCATACAATTGGTGAAGATAGACTAATATTCACATTTTTGTTATCATTTACACATATTATAAGTTATATCGGATGGAATTTGTTGTATTATATATTTGATAGATTTAAGTTGTACGAAAAATTTAAAATTAATTCTGAAAAAAGTATTGTTGATAACAAATTAATATATAAAACATTATTAGAGGCATTAGTAGTCCAATTATTTATTAATCCATTGATTGCATATTCAGTATATCCTTTATTTCCATATTTTGGGATGAAAAATCTTGAAGACGAATTACCTAATATTATTGAATTAATAAAATGCTTTATACTTGCTAAAACAACAAATGATTTTGCATTTTATTGGACTCATCGTAGTTTGCATTCAAATCAATTATATTGGTTACATAAACAGCATCACGAATATAATCATACTATTAGTATTGCAAGTGAATATAGTTCACTTTTTGAGAATTTATATTCTAATGTTACACCTACTGTTTTAGGTGTTTTAATTTTTCCTTGTCACCCAATAGTCATAATTGTATGGCTTTTTTTAAGAACGAGACAAACGTATGAAACTCATTCTGGTTATTGCTTTCATAATACATTTTTAGAAAATATCTGGTTATTACATGCTAGAGGATCAGCTCATCATCATTTTCATCATGCCAGAAATAAAGAGAACTATGGTGAAGGAGAATGGATGGATTTTTTATTTGACACAATGAATACATATAAAAAAAATGGTTTAATGGAAGGATATATTGTAAGTAAGTAACACTATTTTGCAAGTATTATATTTTTTCTCTCTCTACGTATATCTAATAAAATCATGGTTTGACATAAATTATCCAGCTTGATTCGTAATTCCCCAAATCAACTATGGTGTAACCATTTTTTTCCCACGAAACTTTAATATTTGGGAGTGGAAAATTACCCGATTTGATAGGTATAATTGTAAAAACTAACCTTTGCTGACTTTGAGGCAATATTTCAACGGCAGTATTTATAAAACCAGTAAGTATATAATTATCGCATAATTTCGTGGATATAACTAATCGCTCGTATGTCCATAGCTTATTTGTAATAATTATTTCAAGCATAAATTCATTACTTATTTTTGCTACTGTTGGAACTTGTACCTCAACATCAAATGGTGGATCCAATAATTGTACTGATGGTACTATGTAATTCATATCACATACTCTTGTAGTAACTAGTGTTGAATCAACAGCATTAAGTGAGTTATCTATACCGTTTTCTCTTGGTCCAAGTTTTAATAACCAATTATTATTATTTATAGTAACTCCTATAGGTTTGGAAAACAAATTACTATCAACAAGTCGCCAATCTAAAAATAAACTTCCAAAACTAGCTATTATAGGGCAATTATTATTTGTATGAATATTATCATCACCAAAAAATTCTATTTTTGGAGTTGATTGACATGTGACATTTGTGCTTCTAGAATATACTTCGCCTTTTTTTAATTTTATTTCTGCCGTATTTAACATATTTATAGAATTTTTACCATCACATAATTTAAATAATGACAAATTATTCTCATCTAGACGCAAATTCATACCAATCAATTCTATTTCACTCCCAAGTGCATTTATACAAGTTATAGTGGCAGTCATATTTATAGTATCACCTCTAAGAATAGATGACATACTTCCATCATTTATTACACCACATGGTGCATCTTTAAACGACTTCATAGTATAAGTCATTTGAATAGGGCGTTCAAATACAACTTTAACCTCAAAATCCTTAGAAATTGGCATAGATAAAATGGCATTACTATTATATTCTAAAAATAATCTAATTTTAAATGAACCATGGGTAACGGAACGTAAAAATAATGGTACACAAAAAATTTCATCTTGTACTAAATTTGGCAACAAAATTGGTTGATTGGGCTGCATAGATGTATTCAGTATAATTGGATGAAATGGTATTTGATCTAATTGATTACTTGTGAATTTTTCTAAATTATTGACGTCAATACTAGAAAAATTTGGATACCAGAATAATGCATTATTATGTGTACTATTTGGTACAAAATCACTTGATATATAAACACGACCATTTATAACATCATTTTTACCACAAGAAAATAATAAATTGATTTTCTGCACTGGACCCTGTAGAAGTTGTATAGGAATATTCTCATTTAATAATGTAACTGTCGATAATGGACGATTAATATGTAATATTGAATTTTTATCATTTGAGAAAACCGACATGTCTTTAAGAGATTTATCGTATTTCCCAAAAGCGTCTTTTAATTTCATGAAATTTGATGACAATGCTGATGTTAAAAATCTGACTTGGTTTTTATTGGCACTATTCCCTGAAGGTATATTATATACGAAATAAATATTTTCAATACATATGTAAGCATCCTTCTCAGCTTGCAAGCATGATTCCGATATCAATATTTTAAATGTATACGAATTAATTTGATCAGGATGAAACGTTAAACAAAATTTATCTCCATTTTCATAATTATTACTAGAATTTTCTTCATAAGAATTATGAAAACACTTAATAATACAATCATTTGTGAAATGAATTTCCATAGATACAAATGTAATTGTCTCTAAAAAACAAGATTTTATTGAAACATTAACTTTTATTTCTTCCCCTACTTGAACAGATAAATTGTCAAAATTTACTCGAGTATCAAATAATTTTGCTTTAGTCATATCAATAATATAATCCATAGGTAATTCATATTCAATTAATTCTTTTGAAGGTTCTGCAGATCCATATTCTAAATTATCAACTAAATATTCTGTATTAGTTGTGATGATTTCTTTATTATCAGAGTTATCTTTTTTATAAGATTTTATTGCAGATAGCAATTTAAAATTAAGCTCCTCTTTTTCATATATTGTTAAAAATTTTTCACTTGCCACTGAAAATAATTGTAATAATGCAGAAATATACTGTTTCAATTTACCCAAATAAAATGTACACGACATTATTTTTCTTAATAACGGTATAACACAATTTATCCAACCTTCAGATAATATATATTGAGATGCTTTTGTATAATAATTCAATGCTAAGTTAAAATCACTTTCATAAACATATTGCTCAGCAAAAAAGGTGTATAAATGAGCTAATCTTCTTTTATGTAACGGATTTATACATTTTTGAGCTCTTGTTAGCAATGATATAATGATACCACTATGATTAATACGCATTTCTTGTTCTTCATAATAATATTTTAACAATAATTCATACTCCTCAGTTGATGTAGAATATGCTATTACTGGATCAACAAATCGGGGTACGGATCCAACATATGCAGGAGGTAATATAACTAGAGTTTTAAATTTAGCCGCTAAATTTTCACGATTTCTTTCATCTTCATCACATTCTTGTGAGCTTAACTTTGAACCGCCGCCACCACTGTCATCATCATCATCGAATACTTTGGATACTGAAATTTTTTGAGCTCTTGCAAAAGCAGCTTGCCTTTTAATTGAATATCTCGCAGCATTCTGATAATAATATGCTTGATCTAATTCCATACTATCACTTAATCTATATTTTTCTAATAATTCTGCAAATACAATATACTGCTCTGACAACCAGGTAAAATGACTCCATGGAACAAATGTAAAAACTTTTAAAAATGATGTGATATGAAAATAAAATTGCATCGTAGCATCCTTATAGTTCCCAGATTGAAAAGAAATATTATTTATCTTAAAATTCGCATATTCTGCGACATTTTTAGCTTGTTCAATCCAATCTTCATCAATAATTTTTAATAGATCTGCTAAAACATGGGAACACTGTCGATAATATCGTATACTTTGTGTTTTTTGACCTAAAAATTCATATAAAAAACCTAATTTAAAACTATATCGAGCACTTAAAACTGATTCATGAAATTGATTTTTAACTGTATGAATTAATTTTTCTTTTGCTTTCAATAATTTACACTGAGAATTATAATATGCAGTTGAAAATTCCCGTATTGATTTACATAAACGACGAATAACAGGTGAAGAATCAACAATATCAGTAACATTAAGTAATGTAAATGTTTTACTGTCTAACTGCAAATGTCTTCTAAAAGATAAAACACGTTCATCCATGATATCTTTTTCAAGAACCCCTGTACCAGTTTTAATTCCAATAACCATAATTTTTACATGATCGCGAGAGCATACTAATGCTTTTATGGAATTGTATCTTTCTAATAATAAACTTTCTCGACGGTTCCATTCATTTGTTGTCCAATCAACACAAAATGCTGTAGTTAATATAACAACTGAAGGTAATTTTTGATGATGTTTATCTAACCAATTGAATTTTAAGATACCTTCAAATGATGGTTGAAAATATACGGGATTTGATGTTAATGGAGATAAACTAGTTAATGGCGATAACGACGAAATTGTTGGCGTCGTTGAATTAGATGGTAATATTCCAGGTGATGAATCTGATGTAGATGCTAATGATACTAAAGTGCTAGATATAACTTGATCTTTTAATAGTCGTTTTTTTTGCAAGAAAACATGATCATTACCAACTACTTTAATTAATATCGATGGTAAATCTTGAGAATCACTTTCTTTAAATGAATTTCTTAGTGTATTACTTAATCTATCATGAATATCAGGTTCACCTTCTACTGTACCTAATACAAATACCAAAGGACAAGGATAATCTTTTAAAACACTAGAGTATTTATCCATTACCAACAAGAGAACAGCGCAGTATTAACAAGGGATCTTTTCTCTCCTAAACCTATATAATCCACCACCAGTAGGATTATTTATTTCAGGAAATGGGGCAGACCAGAGAGTCCAAAATATAGGTATAGAGTCCGGTCCAGCTTTAGAAGAACAGCTGACATCATTCAAAGTATTATTATTGTGCTGATAACACAACATTAACCTATAAACAGCTTGTAATTAAGTTACACAAACATAAACAGGATTACCAGATTACTTCAAAAAATTATAATGTTATAGTTCATCGAAGGTACCAGTGCAACCATGTAAATTAGGAACAACAAAATTATATAAATGTATCCAAGAATTAGCAGCAAACTTTCTACCCTTTATGACAGGTTTTGCTTCATGAAGTGTTCTAATGTCCTGTGCTTCTAAATTACTATCAAGAGTACTTGGCCATAATAGGGCACGACCTTTTTTAGGTTTGACAGCTATACCCAGAGTAGGAAAATTAGTTTCACCACCCTCTTCAACATCTGATAAATATAAGAAAAATGTTAAAATTCTAGGGCCACAAGCTAGATGAATTTCTTCAGAACCATAATCATGATGTGTTACATATTTTTGACCTAATGAATATCAATAATTAATATATATATATAAAATTAAAATGAATAATTACTAACCTAAGTCATATCTAAGAACTTGAAATGACTCATAATTATCCGATGGAACTAATGTTACTTCTTCAATTTTTTTGATAATAGATTGAACTTCAGGATGTGATACACAATCAGCTGTGCACCATGAGTTTGAACTAGTACGCCCACTAGATAAAATTCTACCAGTTTCTCCAAATTCATTTGTGGATCCAGTATCTGTAGATCTTTCCCATTTTGTTTGTGTACTTATAAGTGCCTCTATTTCAGCATCATTTAAAAAATTATCTAAAGTAATAATCCATGGATCTACACTTTTTACTTCAATATCATATCGATCAGAAAATCTTTCTTCAATTGATTGAAACATTGCACTCATGTCACCAGGATTATATACTGGATCAGTTATTATACCTAATCTATTTCGATCACATCTAATTCTTGGATCACGTAAATGACAAGTTTGACAACTTCTTGGACAAAATATAGTCATCCAACCAGGATTCTTTTCACATTCCCCATACTTAGCAAATTCTTTGCATTCATTATGTCTATCATTACAATCAGATGTTGCTTCTCGTGGTTTTCCTTCAGGATTAGCTCCTCTAGGAATATTTGCAACTAATATACATTCACCATTATACATTTCATAACCATTATCACATCCATCTATGCCTGACTTGTGATATGAAAATTTTCCATTAAATGCAAATATAACGGCTACTATTAAAATAATAATTGAACTATATCCTGATAGAGAATTTTTTGAACTAGTACTTTTACTGCTAGATTTTTTATTATTATCTACGAAATTTGATTTAGGATTTACTTTATTGGCCATTTCTTGATATATTCAGACAATTCTATCAGTCAAGTACTATATTCCACGAAGCGACTATAAACTGTACCTATGTTGAAAGTGCCAACTTGATATTTGATATGCAATAAAAAAAGTTTTTCTGCTTACGGTACCGACAGTTGACTTCGTCAAGTCACACCGGACAACGTATACTTGATACTATAATATAGTAAACAACAGAACAAATTCAAATTTCTTGTCAAGCGTAGCATTGTTTGTAATGCTCTTATGTACCAAAAATGTAGTGTACTTTCCGGATACTTGGACCGGTACCAATTCGAATTTCGTGAAAAGTAGTAAACTTCAGACTTTTGTACAGTACAAATTGTACTGGTAACAAACAACAAACATTTACTTTTACTCCATATTAAAAGAAAAAGAATAAAAAACTTGTTTAATCCCTGGTCATAGTAATTTCCGATTGATATATTTTAAGTTCAGTAATAGCTCACGATGTCACAACCTGTTCATACAAAACAATCATTACAATCATTGAAAAATGAACCTGTAAGACTAGCATTGGAATCAGAAAGAGTAAATGTTGAATTAGAGGCATTAGTGCTTGATAATTATAAAGTATTTATAGAAAATTTAACATGTTCATCACATTTAAGTTTCAAGGACAAGAAAATTAATGAAATGTCAATAGAACTGAACGAAAAATTAGGATTATTAAACAACGCATGTGGATTATTTAAAGATCGTGTGAATCATTTTGTGAATTTACATAAAAGAAACAGGAAAACGCTACAGCATCAATCACAATTAGTAGAATTATTAGAAGTTCCACAATTAGTTGATGCATGTGCAAGAAATGGTAAGAATTATCCTCTTTTTTTTTTGAAACTTTAATAATTAATTTTTTGTATTATACAAGGATTTCACGATGAAGCATTAGAATTAGCTCATTTTGTCAATGGCTTAGAGAAACGTCATATTTTAGCGACATCAGTTAGATCTAATGACACATCTTTTAGTAATACTAAATTTGGCTGTAACGTGGTTCAAAGTATTGTTGACGATGTTCATTCAACTCTTGTTAATTTAAGACAACAATTATTAAATTTGTTAACCGAGAATATTTCATTAGCAAGAGAAATTCAAATATTGTCAACATTAAGAAAATTAGATAGTTTATTATTAGATAGACAATTCGATAAAGAAAAACGTGACAATGATAATATTTTTGCGACTTTAAATGATCAACAACGTGACACATTAAGACAACAAATGTTATTTGCCACAGAATCTAAATTACAGATGGATTTTTTAGAAGCAAGAACAATCTGGTTACAAAAGTTAATAGAGAAAACAGTCCATGGTGATGAAAATGCATTATCAAATATCAAAAAATCAAATTTATTAGATGATAATAATAACAACAATGAAAATAGTATAGCTACAACACGAAATATTGGACCGCATAGCAAAGCAATTGAGATTATTGAAGTACATCGAGCAGCTTGGCATTCTATAGTTTCACAGTTTCAATCTTTATTTGAAGGTAACAATGAAGGGGTCTATTCATCAAATTCTATCCTTAGTTCATGGTCAACTAATCAAGCAACTATGCTTTTACATGAATTATGTATAATGCTTCCAAACATTGATGATGGTTCATCTATACGACAAATCTTAGAACAAACTTTATTTTTAGGCAATCGCATGGGACAAGTTGGTTGTGATTTAGTCGGTTTAATTTTACCTATATTCAAAAATAGTATTGGAACTAAAGTTGTTAGTGAATGGACAGCATCATTATCACAATTTAAAAATATGTTAGCAACAGAAAACTTTTTTTATGAAGCTGATGACCTTACCAGTAAAGAGCAAACGATACCATTATTTATGCCGAATGAGAACAGTACCATAGATAATACAGGAATTGGTAATAAAAAATTGAATGATGAAATTGTACCATCAACACTACTATTATCATATCCACCATTGTCATATTTTTTTAATTCTATTATGAAAGGATTAAATATTCTGAGAGAATGTCCAATAGTATCTCTCAAAGATTTTATTTTTAATGAATTATCAGTAATTCTTGATGATGCTGTACTATATTTCACAAATATATCATCAGATATACGTATAAGAGGTTCTAAATATTTATTTAATAATATTAAATCAAAGGCTAATGATAATGGAGAATTTGACCAATTAGATATAATGTATTCCAATGCTATCATTCATGAATTCATACCAACTATATTACTATGTTATGATATTATTTATTGTATTCCGTCATCCAAAGTTATCAATATAATGTCAAAAAGTAATATAGAATTACAGGAAAAATTGTCAATAGAAAGTTTCCAATTATATAACCAATTATTGAAACACTTTGAACGAAGCAAACTTTTGTAATATTCATAAATAATTTAATAACAACGTTTTAATAATTTCTATATATTTTTTTGATTTCAGTGTCCGTTATAAACATGCACATTTAAATTTTTATTCTCATAAGTCAATAAAAGATTTTAACTCAATTAAGAGAGAAATATCAACTACTATATTTTATATTGTACCATACTACTTCAAATTAGGATAATCGACACGAAAATAAATTTAAGATATAACAAAATACACCAAAGGCTATTTTATTACAATCATCAATCATCATTCATGTTTAATTTATATCGCAATGCCATTGATTTAAAAAATAATATGATAAAGTTTGTAAGTTCTATTTGTTTATCATTGGAACAATCAAAGGCAAACAAAAACTAGCAGACACAATAAAATTTGATATTCTGACCGGGAAATTAACCTTATGTTAAATAAAGATAATATTACTGTCTCATTGGAACAGTCATTGATAAAACTCTAAAAATGCTTTGACGATTTAACAAGAATATATATCATCTGGAAAAATTTAAAGAATTGAAGCAGTCAGTGACTTCGGTGACTTCGGTGACTTCGAAACAATATAGTTTTCAAGCAACTTTTTGCTCCCTTCCCTTAATGAAAGGTGAACGTTTTTCATCATTATGATTTTTTTATTCCCCTGCTGACCAGGGATTAGCGACCACTTCCGTAAAAATTTTATGTTTGTGCGTTTGACCCAGGTTGCATTTACAATACGACCAAAGTAATTCAATACCGTTGCATTTTACGGTAATTTAATTACTGTATACTAAATACTTATCTTTGATTATTATGAATTTAAATATCAGTCACATGGGTCTACGGTACTCCCTAGAATGATATTTACAACACGAAACATAAAAACAGCAGAATAAAAGAAATTTAAAACACTTCATGCGCCAGGATGCCGATAAATATTCATCCACATTGATTGCATGAATTTTGATTTGAATATTATTAAGCATCTCATTCATTATTAATGTTGCATCAAGTGCAACAGTAATAACCATGTAAGAATTATTGATGATCCACGATATTTCTGCGACTATTTATATATACATCATACAGATCAATGATTTTTGAATCATTTTCATCAACACAACTATATAAGAGAATAAAATATATAACATAATAAGTTAATGAATAAAATTTAAGTCAATTTTGATTGATAAGAGAAAAAAGTAATTTACCTTTCAATATTATTAGTAGCATTCGAATTTTGCCTATACAGATGTACAAATCCTTGATTGTCAACAATATTATCTAGATCAAGAATCACAAAATGCTCTTTATATATTTTACTAACGATTGGTTTTATTATATTAACTATTCCGTTTTCGTTTATAATATGATGAGATATTAAAGTATCTACAATTTCTATCATTTTATGATTACTTTTTGTACCTAAAAGCTGAAAAGATGCATTACGTCTAAACTTATCACTTGTCATCCATTCATCTGGTATATCGATAATATTAATGTCTATAGGGAATTTTTCTTTATGATAATAATTTTTATTTCTTTTAATAAAATTAAAAGAATTAAGAACATAGGTCTCTGATACAACAGTACAAACAGCTTCATGTAATGAGCTATATTGGTTAAATTTTCTTCTCAAGACTTCATTGCATCTAGACTCGTTATTTTCCATGAGTAATGATATTAACGTATCCAATAAGATAATTGGACACCACTTTGCAGTTGCACCATCAATTTTTTGTAATGCTACGTCGAAATATAATTTAGAATTTACAGCAAATGTATTTTCAAACAATAATGTAAAAATTGTTATTATTTTTTGCCATGATATTTCTAATAATAAGACTGAATTATTATCACTATTATTGGTATTATTGGTATCTCGGTTTACATAAATATCATGATTATTATTGTTATCATGAAATAATTCCTGATTCGTAGATTGTTGATGACTTTCAATAGTTTGGATATTATTATTATTATTATTATTACCATTGGTATTTGAATAAAATTTTGATTTGGTATTATTATTGGTAACCTTGTTATCAATACTTTCATTATGAATCTCTGACACACAAGTTGGATCAATATATTTTCTTTTCTTGCTGCGGTATTTTGCATCTTCTTTATTTTTGCTCATTTTAATTACAGTCGTAACTGTTTTGTTCAATATTTATAGTTAATTTAATGTAAGATTTTTACAACGATTTCATGTACAATATTCAATCAAACTACCAAGCATTAGTAAATTGCATAAACAATACTTTGTAATACTTTTGGCCAATCGATTATTTATTATTACTACTATTTAGTGCAACCCGAATCTACTGCGGGTAGGAACATCTGTGGAAAAATTGAGCTATTTTGAAAAATCATAACCGGAACCTTATCACAGACGACATGTGTTACAATTGTTGATTCAATTATTTATTTAGTATAACTTAACTGGATCGTAATTCTTTTCGAATAATTTACATAAATATTAGAGTTTTTATAATCAAATTAACATTTTTTTTCCACTGAAACAGCGGCCCATGCTATAAAGTGACTCCAGCCAAAAAGTGGAGAAGGTAAAAAATTTCTTTGCTCATTTGTCATGAGAAAAATAACATTGTGAAGAAATTATATCTACAATCTAATTTGTACAGCTTGTTTTGCTTAAATATATTACATTCATGATAGATCCATTTATAAAATAATTATTAGTCGGATTACTTAAAATTCGAGAATATTATTTTTATTATTAATGCAGTTTATGCGATATTCTTGCATTTTGTTAGGAGTATTTATACCATAGTGGAATTATCTTATAGTTATTTTGATTACTTGATGTGCTTTCATGGTCGTCTTATTAGAATTGTATAGAGTTATTTTATTTACATATCAGTTACCATATAGGTAGCGTAATTTTATAGATACCGTGGTGGTTGTCTTAATTTATCACTTAAAAATATGTACTTGATTAGAATAAATGTGAATATTAAATCAAGAAAATATTACTAGAAAATTTATTTTAATAATAGATACATTGAATATGAAAATTATTGAATATATTTAGAAGACTTAGTTAGATATTCATCAATAAAAAAGAATATCATTTTAAAAATCAAATCGTTTCATTCATTTCGTTGAATGTATCATTATATTATTAAATAGAAATTTAATTTTAAAGTAATACTTGTTGTAGAAAAGATAAACTCTAGAATCAGCCATTTTAACCTAAAGATACGCTATTATGTTTATTTTGTGTGATCACAGTTTATTTACTTTATTACTTACTGGTATATTATAAGTAGATGGATCCTATAAACCGATCGCATCTGTTAATACATCGTCAAGGTATTTGGACCAATTGGTGGTTGAACAAAATTGAGCGTAATAACGTTTATGTAATGTTATTCGTTGTGTCTGTTTTTTTAGTAGTGTTTTACTTTGAGCAAGAAATGATAATTTATTTCTATCAATATACAGTCAAATGGATCACATTACAATTTAATATTTATGGATTAGAAAGTGCCGCTTATGCTTCAATGGCATGTGTTATTGCTTATAATTGCATATGGTAATAGTTTAACTTCTATTGATATGTTAATTGTATCATGAGTTTTAACAATAGGTTATTTGATAAATAGTTATGAATTATTTTAATTTAGTTGATCCTGGCCAAATTTATAGTTTTCATTTATTTGCTGCATTATTTTTAGTATCATTTTCATGGTATGTATCATTTCGTAAACTTCCTTATCAATATAAAAATAAAGTTACATCTGAATTATTGTATCTTGGTACATTATTTTTATATATTTTTTGGCCAATTATTGTATCTTGATCATTTACTACAAATTGTGCTAAATCACAACGAGGATATGTTAATACATATACTTGTATAACTGCATCAACAATTACTAGTTTTTGTGTTGCTTTTTTAATTGATAATGCAACAATGATACGTATATTTGATGTTCGAAATGCTATTGTTTCTGATGGTATATCAGTTGGATCTATTTCTACATTACAAGTTTCTTTATATTCAATTATTTTTATTGGTATTGCTTCATTCAGTATTAGGTTTAGGGTTATAGGTTTATAGTTTTAGGTTTGTATAGGTTAGGTTAGGTTAGAGTTATTGTTTTATAGGGTTAGGGTGAATTCGTTAGGTTAGGGTTAGGTTATTAGGTTAGGGTGAATTCGTTAGTTTTACAAACAAATTGTATGTATTATATCTAATTGTGACCCTTGTTAACTTGTTGATACTTTACTTTAACTAAATATGATGAATAATACGACTACTACATCACA
>JACCDO010463744.1_pt1 | contig 13850 bp, 8 predicted proteins | sample 7446101 | NCBI WGS metagenome assembly JACCDO01 (sample SAMN15323440, study PRJNA562643) | freshwater metagenome | isolation source: river surface water | place: USA:Blue River Watershed | collected 2017-08-16
AAGAGAATGCAGCATCTTCTCCAGTCTACGCTGATATATCTAGCGGCGGCTTACCCGCTAATCTCGTATTTTAAGCCCTCTAAAGTGAATGCAAAATCAACGTATATGTTGGCAGCAATCATGGTGTTATTGGGGGCAGTAAAGCTGGGCACTGATATTAGGCTAATGCCTGAGAATTACTACGTGTTATTGGATTCCCAGCGCCACTTTAGTGGGTTCAACATTAGGTTTCGTAATTAACTAATATTTATTGTATCTTTTACTCATTCTTTTTATAGACAAAATTATAAATTAGCAAGTAAAAAGTATCATCCCGATAAGAACTTCAATGCGGTGGATGCTAGTGATAAGTTTAATCGTGTAAAAGCTGCTTACGACGTCCTAAATGACGAGGAGCTTCGTGATGTATATAATAGATTCGGTGCAGAGTTCGTATTAAGTGATCCACGAAGGGATGAACTAAGATTGCTATCGTCAATTGCCAGTTATTATCTAGGTTGGGGTGTACTTAGTTATATTTTTACTTTACCAATAGGCGCTAGAGTAGCAAGAACATGGGTTTCATTAGTATTGATTGCCATGCTTATTGCACATGTTTCGCTGACATTGACTGAAAGCCAACTACCCTCATGGGTGCACCCAAAATCTCTTACAGAGTATGAATGTATAATATTTTTACATGCTTTTTTCCCCTTAGCATTAGCATTACTCCGTATTTTAAGTGAGCATCTTTATGTGGATGTTGACGAGATTAGCATACAATGTTACAGTAAGTTAGTAGAACAGAATGAGCATGTGTACTGTTTAATGGAGCAGTTGAAGCAGACAATTGCAGTGAACAGGAAAGACATTCCGTTTGATAGTATCCAGAAGCAGCTAGTAGATATTCAAACATCCATGAGTAATAAGGTACTTACCACTCACTTACTACTTACTACTGACTCATTCACTTACTTACTTACTCAACTCAACCAGGATGTTGAAGTCAAGGAGTTGATCACGCAGCTCAAGCAGTCGTCGTCTAATCCCGGATCTAGTTATTACTGGATTATTTTCATATTCTTGTACGCGGGTGTGTACTTATTCCAATCGTAAGAACCCTGTCGTGAGCTGGAAGCAGAGAAAGAGTCGTTACACCTCAGTATGTATTATAATTTAACAGTAAATAATAAAAACTAGTTTTCTTTCTTCACTCACTAACTCACTCACGCTCTCCCCCCCATAACTAGAAGGGATTGTTCATCTTAGACGTGCTTGGAGGCTTCAATGGCGAAGAAATCTTATCTGAACTGTAGCTAGCCACGCTCGTGTCCAAGGAATTACCATTGTCGATGCCCTTTAGGTCGTTGATGATGGTGTGCACCTCGCCATCCCAGATGGGCACCTCCACGTGGAAGTAACTGTCCAAATTAGGATGAAACGATGCCAATACCATGTTAGACACGTAAATATTGTAATATTTCTGCAAGATGTAACGGTAAATATTCAACTGTAAGAAATACTTGGCACCGTCGCAGTCGTCCAAGTGGTCAATAGGAGGCTTGGCTCGCTTTTCGTATTGATTTGTCAGCTTATCGCGGAGGTCTTTGGCTCGCTTCCAGTCGTATAGTGTGAAAGATCCATCGATATTCTTACCGATGAAGTCAATAGATCCAGCGAGGTTTATATCAGGGGCGACTATCCTCCATTCGGTGCGCCATGGCTTCACATTTTTACTGACTATATGGTCTATAAGTAGCGCAAGAGAGTTAAGAAATGCGTGGATGGAATAGTGTTATAAGCAGTACTTACCCGTGTAAAATTTTTCAAATAGTGCCATTTCAGGGATAGTATTCGATGGTGGAAGATTATTTAACTTGCGCTCAATATTAAAATGCATCCATGTTCCTCTGTTTCTCGCATATAGACCAATACCGTCCCACTTGTTCTTGATGGCAGTGGCATTCATAGGTTCGCCATTTGGCCAGGTATATTCAGGACGAGGCCAACGAGATCCTTTCATCATTTTATCTATTATGTCATCTGCATCAAATTTACTAAAATAATTTTCCACTAATTGCGTCACTGATAGCTTCATCTGGGCATTATTGTAGTAATATTTGTGCCCATCCTCGTCAAATGTAAGCTTTAAATCAATCTCGTGAGGATGCACAATCTCTAGTTCATATTTTTCTCCTTTTGGTTTAATAATTTTTAATTTCTTGTCACTAAAATTTGGTTCTGGTGGTGGCTCGTTCATGTACAATGAAGTTATCGAACGTGTACCACGTGAAACTCCTTGTCTCACCCTCGATTGATATATCATTGTTAAGTCATTTAACCTTGTCATTCTTAATGAAGATGATAACCTCGAGCTCACGCGCGAACCCAAAGGACGCATGAATGGCAAATTACATAGGAACATGAGAATAACAAATAATGCTGCTTTAAACATGCAATTATTTGCACCTAGTCGCAATTATTTTTTGAATCTTTTTTTTCGCGATGGTTCCTTGGAAGTTCCGCATTGACAGCTGCTTCTTCAATCTTTACTGCTACAGTTCCTGCTACCTTTAACTATTTAGAATTATATGGGCTTATTACTAGATATACACGTGGTTTTGTTGCTGTTCATTACTAGATGAACAATTCTTCCATAGTGAGATGAAAAATATCAGATATTCACCTTCCTCGCTTCTTCTTATTCAATTGACTCCTCCACCTTTTTCTGTTCCTAGGCATGAATTTCTCCTTTATTTCTATATAAAAGTTGTTGCAAACCGTCTTCTCTCCGGCACTTTTCCATGATTTCCGTGTTGTACCAAAAACTGAGCAGAGCAGCAGAACGAAAAGGATGTTGTTCGCGCTTATTGTTTTAATCGCGTTCATCGCGGCTGTCTCAAGCTCTGAGACTATCAAAGCTACTATCTTCGCAGATAATTACTTTGAGTTTTATGTCAATGGTTTCACTTTTATTTCATTTTCCTCATTGTTGATTACTGTTTCCTCACTTATTCACCCTAACTCATTACTATTGCTTTCTGCTTTCCTCATTTATTCGCCATCACTCATCTACTCCTTCAATTATTCGTTACACTCATTCGCTCACTCCATCTGTACTCCTCTAGGTGTGTTAGTACAAACTGATCCGCTAGACTTTACTCCTCATCAAGCTGTTGAATTTACATTTGGTGTTGATAAATCAGTACCTATTACGTACGCCATCTTGGCTAAAGATTATGCCACATCTTCAGGCTACGAATACACAAACTCTACTCATCCAGGTATTGGTGACGGATCTTTAATAATGATGTTTTCCGATGGTATCGTTAGTGATGCAAGTTGGAAATGTTTTACAACCTCTTTTGGACCAACTGATGAATCAATTAAAGCTGGTTGTTCCGCGAAGAATTTAACTCCTTGCGAGTTGAGCTATACTGACGAACCTGAAGGTTGGAAATTGTATGATTTTGATGACAGCAAATGGTCCAAGGCTACATTATTTACTTCCGATGAAACTGGCTGGGGACGTACTCCAACTTACACCGCTTCCAACTCTCACTGCACAACTGTTACTGATCCATATACCGGCGCAAACGCAAATCCTTCCTACGCGGTATTACTGTCAACCCAGTGTGAAAATCCTCAAGCCATCAACTGGGGAAGTGCCAGCTTTATCTGGCAAGCTGATCTAGACAGAGACAACACTATCTTGTGCAGGAAGAACGTTAATTAGACTTGTTACTATACAGTATCACTCAAAATAAGGTACATTGTCATATGTGCTTTCGGGTTTTATAAATAAATTCTTTTCAATATTAAGTTTGTTTTCATGTTGTCTTATCTGCGCGTGCTTGTTATAGTCGAACCCACCGTATATGGAATGAGCAAGTGATGCTATCCTCTCGCTGCTGCGGTACTGCTTACAAAACTCTTGACTCGTGGAGATGGTGTCTGCGAGGTTGAGTGTCACATACAGCCAGCCAGGTGGGACGTAGACGACGTCACCGGGGTACTGCGTTACCTCGGATATGATATGTTCTTGCTTGTATACTTGGTAATATGCTTGCAACCACTCTATGGATGACTTGACGTGGTAGTCACCAAGATCCGCGTTAGGGATTGCAAAGATATAAGCGCGGTAAGATGGAGGTATGAAGTACCATTTCTTCTTACCAACTATAAGTAAGTCCCACTTACTACTGTTGGAGTATACCAACGGCTCTCCGGATCCGATGGAGCCGATGATTAATTCCATGGGTTCATTGTCGTACTCCGCCGGCTTGCATATGTCAAACATACTCGGTCGTTTAAAATCTTGCTTCCATTTCTCTGGTTCTTGCAACGACGCATTGCGACAGTAACCAACCCACGGAGTAGGTATCTCATTAGGCAAGTTGACGTCGTTAATATCTACACCCTTGCACACTCTACCTGTTACCTCGTTACTATTCACACAAGTAGCAAATTTCTCGTATCCTTTTCCATTACCCGCCATATTAGCATCCACATAGTCCCGCAACTTACCTGTTGTAACCGGTGGAAGCGTCCAGGGATTCCACTCGTGCGAATGCAGCCGCTCCCCGCTAGACACTACTAGATCGCCGTACCTTTCCATGAAGTCGTTATACTTCCAATACGCCCAGATGCTGAACCCTAGCGCCAAGTGGTCCGACACCAGCAACGGTCGATTACCTCGGAAGTAATCCCGTTTGAATTTTCCTTTCGAGAAATTATTCGAGGAAACTACATCTATATACAGGATGTCCATGTCCTCAAGGTCCCCCTCGGCAGGGTCTGCTTGCAGCTGCAACTCGATGGCTTCGTTAGGGGGATAGAACCAGTTGCCGCGGTAGTAAGACTCATTGTTACTATAAGAATCTACTAAAATATCTTGTGTGTGGTACCTCTTGAGGTGCTCCTTCTCCAACAACGCCACATTCAACTGGTTCTTCATCGTGCTTTGTAACATGTCGATCGTGTGGTACATCGGCGGTGATAAGTTTGCCAGCTGCAGCGCCGTTCGCCCATCATTATCAAGGAGATGCACATACTCCGCTTGCAGTTGCCTCCACAATGAGCTACTGTTACTAACAACCACTTCATCGCCATTTTCTTGATCAATTAAAGAGTAATTTCCTTTCATGATCAGCGCGTCAACGATGTCGCTGAACCCGCGGGATGCCGCGTAATGCAAACAAGTTCGACCAAAATTATCCTGAACATTCACTATTGCACCATGATATAGAAGAAAGAGTACCAAGTTCTTGTCACCAGCCCATGCCGCAGCATGAAGAGGCGTGATACCATACTTGTCCTCCTCGTCCACAGAGACGTTGTAGTGCTTCACTAGGGTGTAAACTCCGTCAAAGAAATCAGAGTATATAGGTATGTGCAGAATAGGCGGATTGTCGGTAGTGAAACTCCAAAAATTAATTTCTCGTTGAAAACTATCAAAGTAAGCATCACCCAGTGATTTTTGAAAGCGATGTAAGAATGCCGCGTGGGCATTCTCAGGCTTTCTGCCTAGTCCCAATGCATACATAATAGGCAATGGATAACCCCTTAAGTTGGTGTCACTATTTGTAGTATAATTTATATGCATGAATTCATAAAAGTTAGCCCCTTTACCGATCATGTACAACGCCACATTAAGGTGGTTGCTTTTACCTTGATTAAAGGCTAAATGCAACATAGGACACACGGGGAAGTCGACGTATGGCTCTCCCAGACCCAATACGTGTTCGCCAAGGTATGGATCCAACACAACGCTTGCCTTTGCACCTTCCTGTATTCCTCTGTTTATCATGTGTAAATCACCCACGTATGTCCCCATGATAAAACGTGGATTGCCATCTTTTGAAGCCCTCGCCTCGTCCAACTTTGTGCGACCATCACACACCAGTATAGACCTCAGGATAAGTACAAGCACTAAAAAATATGACATTTATAGACGCAATATTATTATTTCCTAAGTAAGACGAGCTAATACCAGGACAACATCCTTCTAAATCTTCGCAAAATTCAACTATGTTCTCCCCAATTCTAAGAATTCATTCAGAAAACTTTTCCAAAAAAGGGCCCTTTCTGATTATTCCACACCCCACCCGTTATAAGAGGAGAAAAATGGAGAAGAACGCTTGGTTCTAGCCGTTAGGCACACAAAAGACACCTATCTTAGACACGCACACATTCAATTACATACAAAATATAAGTATAAACATTCTATTCCCCGATTACGACCTTTCTGGGCGAGATCGCCTTGGGTGAGGCTGCCTTATACGAGGAGGGCTCGTCGTCGGGGTTTATGTAGTCAAGAATCGGCTTGAGCGCCTCTGGCAAGTACCACGTATAGTCGTTGATCATCAGAAAGAACGACGGTACCAGCAACAACCGAACAATGGTAGCATCTAGCACAATAGATATGGCAATACCAACGCCTATTGCCTTGATGAGTAACACGTCACAGCCAATGAATGCAAAAAGTACAACGGCTATCATCACCGCAGCTGACGTAATCACCGGACCGGTGGTGGTTACAGCGCTTACCAATGCATATTCAATATTATTGCATTTTTTGTAAATTTCTAAGACCTTCATGAGCACGAACACCTCGTAGTCGAGTGTGAGGGCGAATGATATCGAGAAGATAAAAACAATATCCAACACCGAGATGTATCCGGTAGGTTGGAAATGCAAAACCCTTTCAATTTGCTCGGAGGTCTGGTTAGGGAATAAGCGGATTAATATCCCTAGTGAGCAACCAAGACTGATGACGCTGATGGCGACAGCCTTGATGGGTATAACCAGACTCTTGAAGAGGACCAATAGTATAACGAAGGTAGTACCGAACAGCACACACAGCCAGACAGGCAGACAATCTTGCACGTCGCGCAGAAGATCGTAGCACAGCGCAGGGCTGCCAGCCACCCCGCTAAACTGCAGCTCATCATCAGGGAAAATTTCATTGATTTTCTTGTACAAAGTTTCCACATTCCGCTGGTTATCAGTTGAACAAGGATAGGGATCGTTGAGTGCGACATGCAACGAGGTTATCGTATCCAGGTCACTGAGACACAGCGGGTAGTACACCGACTGTATCATGCTTGCGTAGCTCGGATCGGAGTATATATAGCTGTAACTATACGACGAGTTGCCGAGGGAAACCATGGAGAAAACATTGTTGACTGCCGGCATGTCGCGGATTGAGTCCACCAGCAACTCTAACTTATTCAAGAAAGCGGCATCGGTAACGTGCACAGAATCCTTTGTTCTCAATACGATGTAAGCAGTAGAAGCCCCGTAGTGAGAGAAGTCCGACTTCACCACATTGAACACATACCTAGGTGAATATGATGGAGGTATCACAGTCATATCAACCAACCCAAATTTAACGGTCTTGAAGAAGTACGCTGTCCATGCAATAAGGAAGCACATTGTCGCCGCGAAGCAACTGTACTTATGGCGGACTGCGAAGGCAACGATGTAGTAGTAAAAATTCTTATCACGCTCGTCAACATCGAAGGTGTCGTTATCTGCGTAAGTGGTTGCTGAACCTGCCACTGTACTATCACCTGACTCTATACTCATCACTAAGGGGGGACTCTCCCTTCCATCCTTCCTAGTCACAGTAACAGTAACAGCATCGGGCTTCGGTATTGGTTCGACATCCGATTCGGCGTTAGTTGAATCATAAATCTTAGCGGGACGAGTAACGATCTCTAGGGACTTGTTGTTGCACTGACATTGAGACGGCAACTGACCGTAGAGGACCCACTCATCCAATATTGCTAGCTGTGCGAATAAGTACAAATTCGTCACGAGTCCCGCAGTAATTGCCACCACAATTATTGCGGCTTGAAAACTTGATAAATAATTTTGAGGAAATACTAATCCCCCAGACAAGGCAGCGGCAATGAGGACCGACGACGTGATCGTTGTCATACCAGATGTCTGGAAAGTCTCCTTCAATATTTCTTGCACGGGGACTGAGGGATGCTTCTTCCTTTCTTCCATGAATCTTGATACAACTAATAGTGAGAAGTCAATGGACAAGCCGACACCCAACATAGTGATGACGTTCGTCACTGCATGATGAATACGGAATCTGGTTGACAGTCCATATATTATTCCAAACGAATATGTCACGGTGCCGATCACTGTGTAGATGGACATTAATGACGCCATAACACTGCCGTAGGAGATCATTAACAAGACGATAATTATTGGGGTAGTAACAACCTCTGCTTTAGCTAGTCCCGCGTCAATCTCTTCATTGATATCGTTACTTCCTGGAATTGTTCCCCCCAAATACCATTTAAAATCAATGTCTCCATATATTTCTAATGCCTTCTCAATCTTTTTGGTCAAGTAGTCGTTTGTATACGATGAAGAATATTGAATCGATCCAAATATCAATGCACTAGTTTTATCGTCAGAGAGCATTCTAGGATCTGACGGATACTCATAATGACTTAACACTCCTATAACTTTATCTAAATTATCTAATGTCTCGACGATTTTGTTGTAATATGTCATATACAGCGAGTCATCAGGTGTTAACCCATTCACTCCCTTGGTGAGCACAATTAACGAATAGTCGGGATAAAGATTCAATGAATTCATAATTAAATTCGTTGTGATACGAGATTTACTTTTTGCTGAAAAATAACCATTATCACTTAACTTACTGAAACAATTCTTGCCATAATACATCGCAATAATGTAACTTATCCAACTAAATAATACCAACAGATATCGGTATTTATGGACGAAGTCAAGGTATCTATCTTGCATCCCCATTATTGGCACCCTCCTATATTGCTACACTACAACAGCGCTGTTGGTACCCTTCTATATGTTGCTACAGTGCAATAGCACCTCAGGGCAGATAATTCTGACATACCCCGAGCTCCAAGGAGCGTACGGATTTCTCTATCTTAGTCTTGCGGAACTGAGGTTACTAGTGCTGCAGTTCTAAATCTATTTAGTTTATGTCGTTATGATTAACACATCACCCTTTGCTACAACAATGTGATATTCTAGGCAAAACAACTACTATAAAATGTCCACACTGAATATATTCACTTTTAGCGGCCGCGGGCCTCAATCAACAGACAAGATCCGATCTTGGTAAAGAATCTTACAGAAGTTCAAATTGTTCAATTATGCACAGAATCACTCACGAGTACGCATTCAACTAACTTAGTGTTTGACTTTAGTCACTATGGACACACAGATGTCGAGAATAGCAATAGGCGGCATAATTATTAAACTGTAAATCAAGCCTAATTCTGTAAAACATAATTCTTTCCTGCATATGCATAATCACGTACCAAACTCTCATCTATATAGTAAGTTCATCCATCTCTCACTCTTTCTATTACTTTAATTTACTTTGATCTTCTTCGAACTGTAGGGTAGGGTTATTTTGGAAAAGCGGCCCTGGTCATTTTTGTGGCTTCCAACAAATCTCCCTAGAGATCACATATAACGCTAAGATGTCGACCAAAGTGAAGAAGAGTAGCGGTGCTGAGTTGAGTGAGTTGGAGGTATCTATCTCCAACGAGTTACTTAACTTGGAAGTAGGATCAAGTGAATTAAAGACCGATTTGGCTTCATTATATATCAATGCTGCCAAGGAAGTTGATATTGATGCAGGAAGAAAAGCAATATTATTATTTGTTCCATTTAAATTATTAACATCATTCCGTAAAATACAAACAAAATTAGTGAGAGAATTAGAAAAGAAATTTAGTGGCAAGCATATTATCTTGATTGGTCAACGCACTATATTACCAAAGAACGTAAATCGTTCAGCAAACCAAAAAGGACCTAGATCTAGATCACGCACCTTGACTGCAGTACACGAGGCCATCTTAGAAGATATTGTATATCCTACCGAGATTGTTGGTAAACGTATTCGTCACAAGGTTGATGGTACCAAGACACTTAAGGTATTGTTAGATTCCAAGGATTTAGCCAACGTAGAGACGAAATTAGAAACATTCGCTAAAGTCTATAGTTCATTAACTAATAAGGATTGTGTCTTTGAATTCCCTGTTGAAGTCCCTTAATTTATTAGAATTGTACACATAATAAATTATACAATTGATACAGTTAGTTACATCTTCACTCTCAAGCACCAAGTCTATACATCAAAAAGTCCAACATTAGACGAATACAATAATACTTCACCTTCTTCAAATCTACACTCCATCCATCTCAACAACTACACCAATAAACACGTATTCTTCACTCACTCTTTGTTTTATTTGCATAGTCCAAATAATGCAAAAATGGTAACGGCAACAGCGACGACAGTGAACACACGAGGATAAGCAACGATAAATTATCAAAGTTAGTATCTGTTATACCAAGCATGGACGTCAAAAATGCGCCAAGTTCGGAACTAAGAGTTCCTGCAGCATTGTAGATAGACATAAGAGTCGCGAACAACGTACCCTCGACACCGGGAGGACACAAACTAGCAGCTAGTACTAGTGTTGGCATAAATGCTACTTGTCCCAGTACCGTCAACACTGCCGTGTCTGTAAGACTAAACACTTGATCAGGGATACCAAGGTCAACATTCATTCTTGATGTCAAGAGAATTTGGGTGAGACCGAGTGGCACCGACAGTAACGTGGCATAGAATATGATGTCTTTGGTGCTGAACTTTGTGAGCCAGGTTTTATAGAGGAACACCCCTAACAATGCCGCAATATTTGAAATTAATTTGACTTGTCCTAAAAATTCAGGTTGAAAATTTAATTTGTTCGTTGTAAAATAGAACAATGCCGAGTCTGGTGATGGGGTGGCCTGCCATAAAAATAAGAATAAAACTGGCAAATATATTGATGGCTGCGTGATCAGCTCCTTCAGTTGCACGATCTGGCTCTTGATGTTGTTGAATCTTGTGGACATATTCGTCGCTGTTTCGTCCTTTGCTTCGATTATGAACAACGAAACTATTGAAACTAACAGTGGGAATATCGCTGTAATCTTGAATATTTCTTGAGGGCGCAGTACCTGCAGGAGGGAACCGGAGAAATATGCAGAGAGAATGCCACCAACTGCACTGGATCCCCAGCACAGAGATTGTAAGTCACCACCTTTTTTATTACTTTTATCATTATTCTGATAGTCTCTACTTTTTTCAACCACAATGGAGTCAACTACAACATCACTTATTGCAACAGAGGCAGAGCCTACGGTTATAGCAATTACAGTTGACAGTGTATCGTCGATGAAAAATCCGAGTGACAGCCATGATAAACAACCAATAATACCGCTAAGTATTAAATATGACCTTCTTTTGTACCCATAAATAGGGAAAGTATCACTTAGAAATCCATACAATGGCTTTACCAACCATGGCAATGTTGTAATACCTCCTATTGCTGCAACTTCTGTTGGCGATAAATGTAATTGATCTTTCATAAAAAAAGATGTTCCTAGTCTCGCTAGCCCCAATGCCCCTTGCACAAAATATACTGTCAAAATAGCAATCAATTCTGGTGTCAACAAGTTCTGTGCTTCTGGTTCTGCCTCTACCTCCAAAGGTGATACTGTGGACGCAAATTGTTTCATTATTTTTTCTTCTTCATTATTGTTTTGAGATGCAGTCATTTCTATACAAGTTCTTACCAGACTTCTTCTTGTGTGACAATTAACACGCGTTTTAAATGCATTCACAGCTACCAACAATAGAAGCAAACAGTACGAAAAGAAGATCATCAATGGTAAACCTTCCTTTCGACCATTTTCCGAAATTTTAAAAGCCGATTTTTCGATCGATAAGAATGTAAAGAATATGCAGAAAATAGCATTAGAATGATAAGGTAACAAGAATCAACTTTATAAGAAGATGCAATCAACGATATAGTACTGGTTAAGATGCTTGTCATGACATTCCACTATTATTATGATTATCTACCATTCTAATTGTAAGAATCATGACACTTTTCATAGGCTATAGCTATAGCTATGCAAGATCTACCAAAGACAGCTACAAACATGCGACTAGACCTTCTTTAACTATTAGTGACTATTAAATACTGCATTTAAGGATTAAATTATTAAATACCGACATACCGGTATCTGATGGTTATATATAAAATTAATTAAAACAAGGTTGGAAACGCCTTCGGCGTTCCTGTAATGGTTTTAGAAAAAAGTAATGCGAGAATGCTGTTAACAATGTTTTAATTTTCTGTTAGCAGATTTAATAGTTATTAATTATACACCGAAATAAAAATTAATTGTATTAGTCTTGTTATCGTTATGGTACCTAACTAACTAATAACTAACTTAAGTCAGGTATAAATCATTTAATTAATTTCATTTTTAATTAGTTTGTTTGCTATTAAGCACTGTGAGCGTGTAGAAGGAAATTATAGTAATTGCTTTCATTCAATGTCACAGCAATATTTCCATTCTATTACTAAGAACAGCACTACTGCACCGTCTTGCGAGGCAGTCTTCCTGATTTTATTATATTAAACTCTTGGTCGAAAATGACTCATAATTTTGTCTATGTAGGTACGCGAAGTCATCTAATACCACTTTTATTTTTACTATATAGATATCTCATCATAATAAGTCTTTGGATTTGTCGCCTTTGAAGTAAATTAGCCAATATTGCCACAAATAGCACTTAATGACATTGCTAAAACTCTACTACTAACGTTTGGCCAACTTTTGTAGTTTTTTAAATCCTTTATCTAAGTAATTTGGTTTTCAACAGCAGCATTCTATATATATATACAATCCTAATACCTTCTTTACTTTTTCATCATTCGTATAATATGTTTGAGAAACAGCATTAGTTGATCTCTCGCTCATTCAATGAATCTATCAATTAACTGCCTGACTGAGTCATCAATCTCCCGGGATCTCTCCTTAGAGGAAGAGATAATCTTAGAGCACTTTGAACACCAATTTGAATCAAACTGTGGAAATGGAAACACGGCCCTTCGGGCCGTTTCCAAAGAGAAGTTATGTTCAATTAGTACATATTAAAAACCTTAAACCTATTTTGATAACCTTTATCAGTTTTTAAGTAACTACACAACATTTATTTTTGTATTTTCTTGGGGTTGTTATGTTACAATTTCATACAATGATAATATACTAAGTTATTTAAATGTATCAATTTTTTACAATAAATTACTCGCAGAAAGTTCTTGAATTGACATAAACCTTTGCACAATCACAACTAATCCGGAACTTTCTTATTCCGAGACCTGCTACCTGAAACACTCTTAGAAACGCTATTTCTCACTCATTTATAGACATAATCAATCAATCATTTTTTCAAATGATAAACAATATTGTCTTGTTTTGAATTATGTCCAAATTTTATTACAACAGAAAATCAATTGATGTTTTCCAATAAATCGCTGGTACCTATAATATCTCACGTAATTCTTGGAAATAAATGTAATTAAAATTGCAAAACTGCATTAAATTTTGCATTTTATAATTCTAGATGCTTCAAATGGTAATTAAAGAGGTAGAACACGTAAGATCTAGCACCCAAATTCATGCCGGTATTCTATAAAAACGGACATTTTAAATGAGATTTTCATCCTCATTTAAGGATCAAATTAACTCCTTCTTTTTGCAATGTTATTGTTACAACGCCATTTGAATTTTAGTGTATTTAAAAATAATATATTATCATTAATTCTTAACATAACAATTTCCTCACGTATTACAGTGTAAAAGTAAAAACAAAAAAAAAGGTCTCGGCGTATTAACCTCTTTCATACCTCTGTATGCTCAAATTTATTGTATCATTTCTAATGCAAATTTAAAATCCGGAGGTTTGTACTCACTTTTATTCCGATACCTGCTAAAATCTCACT
>JACCDO010150805.1_pt1 | contig 13849 bp, 9 predicted proteins | sample 7446101 | NCBI WGS metagenome assembly JACCDO01 (sample SAMN15323440, study PRJNA562643) | freshwater metagenome | isolation source: river surface water | place: USA:Blue River Watershed | collected 2017-08-16
AAACTTGTCTAATATTAGATATAAAAATTATACTATTAATAAGGATGAAATATTAATAACATATGGGTCTGATAGTAATAAAATATTTGAAAAAATTGATAAAATAATAGAAACTTTCAATTATATTAATTAATTAATTATTCAGTATTATTTCAATATATAAAATGTTTATTATCTTTGATACAGATGAAGATTTAAAATTTAATATAATAAAAAAAAGTCTATATAATTATGATATTGTTAAAACAGTATCAAATAGATTTATTCTTATTCAGTATAAAAATGTAAAATTTATTGTAACGTCTTTAAATGAATTAGAAGGATTATTTTTAGAAAAAAAAATATCACAAATAAATATCATAATTCAAATAAATAATAAAAGTATTAAAATTAATCCTAAAAATAAAATATGTTTTTATGATATTGATTATCAATCTGATAAAAATTATGATTTGTATTATGATGTATTTTTAAATTTAGTTTTTATTAGATTAAATAAAGAATTAGAATCTGAATTAGCATCTGAATTAGAATCTGAATTAGAATCTGAATTTAAATACTATATTTTAGATGATTATAATTATTTAAATTATTATTTGATGGAATATCATAAAATTGATTATAAAATAAATTCAAATAATAAAATTAAAAAAGCTAATGAATATGAATATACAGAAATAAAATTTAAAGAAAATTATTTTTGGGCAAAAAAATTTGTATTATTTCCAGATTTACCATTTTTAATATCAACAAATAATAAAGATTCCAATACTAATGGAACAGAAATTATAGATTCAAATAACAATTTAATAGGATTATTAAATTATAGTATTAAAAATATTAATTTGAATTATGACTATTTTGTAACTCCAGTTTTTACAATTATATTTAATTTAAATATGATATTTAATAAAAAATATTTGTTATTTAACTTTTATAATGATTTTGAAAAAAAATATATAAAAAGTATAAATAAAGAATATAACTGTTTAAAAATTTGTGAAACAATTTGGAATAATTATATTACTCGAGATATAAATGGAAATGAAATAGAAGTAAAAGACAAGATATTTGATAAAAATACATTAATATTATCAATAGATGGTATGAAAATAAACGAAGATTCCAATATAATTTATTATAAACCTATACCAATAAATAGTTACATTTGGTTTTTTAAAAATTTAGATATAGACAATTATTATGATATTAATGTGGAAATAATAAAACCAAATAACACAATAGTAAAATGTGAAAAAAAAATATACAACAATATAAATTTAGGAATAAATTTATCAAATTTAAATTATATAAATTATAAAAATAAATATATATTTGAATTAAACGAAAATTTATTGTTTTTATTAAAAAAATATATTTTACAAGACAAGTTATATTATGAATTTATAGGATATATAATAAAAAATATGTATAAAAAAAATAAAATAATGATAGGTATGGAATTATATAATTTGGATAATTTAGAAAATTTTGAAAATAATAAACAAGTTAAAATTCTTAATGAAACAATTCATATAAAACCAAAAATATTTATATTAAAAAAATATAAAAATATTGAAGATATTTGTGAAAATTATAATACTAATAAAAAATTAAAAAATTTTATAAAAATTATTTTTAAAAAAAATTAATTTTTAAAATATTTTTCGTCATCAAATATAATTGTAATATAAGTATAATAAATGATTGACAATTTTTTAGAGATAAAATCTATCGATCCTTGTTATTGGGGTAAATCTGGTTGGATATTTTTAAATTCAATTGCTTTAACTTATAAACCTGAAAATAAAGAAAAATATAAGGTTTTTATTGAACAATTACCTTATATTCTTCCTTGCAGAACTTGTGGAGAAAATTTATTTAAAAATATGAATTCACTTGATGATGCTTTAGAGAATAAAGAAAAGTTAATTAAATGGTTTATTGATTTAAGAAATGCTATTTATGAAGATAATTTAATTCCTCAAAATAAAAAGACTATGGTGGAAACTTTTAATGAAATTTTTACAGATAATACAAATATTAATATGACTTGGATTTATTTAATTGGATTATTTTTAATATTAGTTTTATTAATATTTTTATACAAACATATTGGAAAAGATAAAAAAGAAATTAACTAAATAAAATTTATAATAAATATTTTTTAATATTTTCAATCAAGATATTATTGAGTAAATCAATATTATTTTGTGATATTGTATCATTCATCCATTCATTTATATTAGTGTTGGCTTTATTTAAAAGACTATCTCTTATTTCTAATATATAGTAACTATAGTCTCGAATTAATTTTTTAAATGAATAATTCTCATTAATCATTTCTTTCATTAATATTTTAACTAATTTGTCTCGAGGAATATTTGGATTAGATATTCTTAAATCAGCCCACCAAATACACCATAAAGCACAAAAACCATTTGGATCACCAATATAATCTGATTTTAATTCATTAATTTCTCTTATTTGAAACCCAATTTTTGGTAAATATTTATTTGGAGGTATATATTGAAAATTAAGTTTTGTAACTGAATTAATTTTGTTTTCAAGACTTGTGTCTAATAATTTAGGATTATAATCGAGTCCAACAGGTGGGTATGACCCATGTGGTTCAAATCTTTCTACTTGCATCAGTTCAAAATCAAATATTAAATAATTGGCATGTGATAATGTTATATTATTTATTACTTGTTCAATTCCAAGAGGTATTATTAAAAATCTTATTTGATTATTTAATTTAATAGATGTTAATAGTCTTACTAAATCATTTGAAGAATTTGTTGGAATATATAGAGATTGATTTTTCCATATAATTTCAAATCCAGATATTTCACATATTTTATTATTTGTTTTAGTATCAATAACATTACAATTTATTATATTTTTATTTAAATCAAGTAATTCTAATGAAGTATCTAATGAAGTTGATTCTGCTTTTATATTAAATTTTTCTAATAAATAAAATAATCCACATAAAACATCTAATGTTGAACCTGTAAATGTTGATATATTTACATTTGGATAGTTTGAAATAAATTTAATATATTTACGTGTTATTGGAAATGAATTTACCTCATATCTATTTTTATTTTTTAAAAAGTTACTAATATAGTTTTTAATTTTATTATAAATTATGTCATAACAAATATCTTGAATATCTTCCTTTGATTTATCATGAGATTTATGGGATTTATGGGATTTATTGGATTTATTAGATTTATTGGATTTGTTTTCAGAACTAAAAGATTTAATTAGATCCAATTCTGTTTCATTAAGTTCTTCCAATTTAATATTTTTTGTACATCTATTATCCCAATAATCAAGCCATTTGGATGCTTTTTTAACATTTTTAATTTGATATAAATAACTTTGAGTAACCATATCAATAAATTCTTTTAAATCTTTATTTTCAACATAATCAAAGAATGTTTTAGAATCATTTGTAAATATAAAAATATCTAATTTTTTATAAATTAAAATATTCTTAACATTTTTCCAATAGTTATTTTTGACTAGAATTAAAAAAACACTTTCACCATTAAAATTTTGTATATTAATATCTGATAATTCTAATAAATATGTTATTAATGAATTAAGTTCATTTTTATGAAATATTTCGATATTTTTAACTAGAATATGACAAGGAGTATTTCCATCAATATTATATAAATTAAAATTAAATTTTATTTTTTTAGAAAGTTCATTAAAATTATAAATTATCCTTACTATTTCATCTGAAAAACTATTTATTTCTAAAATATTATTAATAAAATAATGGTAAAATATATTTCCAGAATTATCCTGAATATTTCCATCTAATTTTTCAATTTGTTTATATTCATTAAAAATATCTAAAAAATGATAGTCCGTATAAATACAAATATAATGAAGTAACGTAAAATTATAACGATATTCTGTTAAATTTAATATTTCATCAAAATTACTAATACTATCTTGGTTTTCAAATAAATATTTTAATATATCATAACATTTATTTTTTATGATTAAATGAAAACATGTTTCACCAGAATAATTTCTAGATTTTAGTAAATTATTTTTTTCATATATTATTTTAAATATTTCCAAATTTTTACTTCCAATACTTTGATGCAATGGATTATCTCCATCTGTATTTTTTACATAAAAATTAGTAGAATATTTAATTATCATTTTTATAGCTTCGATATTATAAAATTTTATAGCATAAAATAATGGAATATTATTATCAGAATCCTTTATATCTAATATATTTTTACCAAAAACATTTTTATTTTTTTCAAGTATTAACTTTAGTATATCAATATAAGAAAATTTAATTATATTATATAAAATGGACCTGTTATTATCATCAGTTATATCTAATCTTACATTATTATCTATTAATAATTCAATAATTTCTTTTTGATTAAATAAAATAGCATATTCTAATAAATAAATATTTGATGAATCTTGTATATTATAATCTATTTTATTAGATTTAATAAGTTCAGATAGATTTTTCCAATCTTGCATTTTTACTAAATTAAATATTTTTAGTATAATTTTATTATTATCATCAATTTCTTTATTTATGTCTAACTTGTTCATATATATTATAATTTAGATATATTAAACTTTAACAAAAATTTAATATAAAAAAAAATTTAACAATTTTCACTTAAAAAATCATTTATAACATTGTATATATATTTTATAATTTTAATCTTATTCTTATGATATGGTCTAACCACATCTATACATTCATTTATATCCATTATTCTTAAATTTCCTATCTCTCTATTCGAATCATCATGTGTTTCATTTTTATCTAGCAATATACTCAAAAAGTAATTATGAGCATATCCAATACCATTTGTTCCAATTAGATTTTCTCGTATTGAACGACATTTTTCTAATATTATATATTTATTTTCATTATAACATGTTTCTTCTTCAAATTCTCTTATCGCACAAACTAAATCTGATTCATATGGTTCTCTTCTTCCTTTAGGAAATCCCCATTCATTAAAATTAAATAAAACTTTACACTCAGATAAAATTTGATTATGATTGATTCTTAAATCATAAAATTTTTGTTTTGAAAAAATATATTCTTTATGATGATTTTTGTTTTTTATATTATTTTTATCCCATAAATTATTCCACAAATAATCAAAATCTTTATTTAAAACTTCATCTAATTCAAATGGTGACATTTGTTCTATCAAATGAGTTATTGTATTGGGTTCAGTAATATTATATCTTCCTCTTATAAATTCTAAATATCCTAAAGAATTCTTTCTTTGAACCATTAAAAATTTTATTTTATTATTTGGTTGAGAATTTGTATCTAATTTTTCTAAATTCTCTAGCCATATACTATTTTTATTTTTTTGATATAAAGAATATTTGTTAAATATTCTAAGATTTTTATTTATATATTCTTCTAATAATGGTATTTGATTTTTATTAAAATTTTCTATATAAATTCCTATTATTCCATTTGATATTATTGAATCTAAACAATTTTTAAACGTATGACCCTTTTTGTTACAATTTATACAATAATAATTTTTTTTTGGAATTACTATTTTTTCATTTGGTACTGGTCCCGGAATTTGATTAATTTCTTCTTTATAATTATCTTTATCTTCATTAATATAATTCACTTCTGCTTCTGTTTCTAATGAATTATTTATTAATGTTGTTTGATTAATCGCTGAATTATTATAATTCATTTTCTAATATTCATATATATATTTTTTTTTAACTTGTTTTTATTTGTTTTTTTGTTTTTTATTTTTTTGTTTTTTAATTAAATTATTTTAACTAAAACATTTATAAAAAAATTATTTATTCTGATTCATTTTTTATATATTTCAAATACTCTTCTTCTGTAGCAATATCTTGTAAATATCCAATTACCAAAATTGTTTTTTCATAATCACTAAAACTTGATGATAGTACTAATACTTTTATATACATTTCAGGTAACAATATATCTGATGTTCCTCTTATACGAATATTTCTATTATTATCTGGATAAAATTTATTTGGATTAATCTTATCAGGAGTTATAATTGCTTGAAGTGGTCCATTTATACCACCTATCAAAGCTTTATTCATTCTATCGATTTTAAATATAATCTCTTTGTTTTTAATTGGAATACATAATCTACACGAAAATTTAACAACAAATTTTGATGAACATGTTGGATCTTCTGGTTCTATTATTCCATCTGATATCTCATCTATTTTATATATTTTTACTATAAATCCATAATTTTTATAACATCTACCAACTAACTTATTTATTAAATTATCCTTTATATGTAAATACATTTTGTTATCCATTTGATTGGGAAATAACATTACGGGACAAACTAAATTAGTATTTATATAAGGTGAGTGTACATTTGAAACTGTTATAGTATTTTCACTAACTGGTACTTCTTTACTTGATGATTCTTTAACAGATACCTCTTTATTAGATGTTTCATTTGTTTTTTTAATATCTGAATCTGATTGATCAGATTTTGATGTTTTTTTTGTACTTTTATTAACTTTAACAGCTTTACTCATTTTATCTAATATTATATATATAATTATCCTTATATAAATTTAAAATCAAATTTTTATTAAATTTTTATTTAACTTTTAATCTATTATAATAGACCATTTTAATTTATCACTTGATTCCAAATCTAGTGCTTCTAATTTATTTAATTCATTTTTATTTGGTTTTGTACTTAATTTGAAGCTTAATTCTATTTGTTTATTTTTATTACTGACTTTTTCATTAAATTTAATATTTGACGATAATAATTTATTAACTTCTTTTTTTATATATTCTATACGGTCTTCAAGATTAAGAGGAAATTTTAATGTAGGATGATTTTTAGGAACCATTATATATGTCATTTTTTTATTTCCTGTTGAATATTTTTCTAATTCAATCAATTTATCCATTATACCATTGCATATCTCTTCACGGGTTAAATCTTTATTAGTAATCTTTAATCCTACATCTTTGGCTAAATCTTCTAAATATTCTTTTTGTTTTGATGTTGCACAAACTGCACCTTTTAATGATGGTATACCTGTTCCTCTTTTTTTATCTAAAATCTTTTCACGTTTCTCTCTTATTTTGAAAACATCTTTTATTTCTTCTACACGTTTACTTTTACGTCTATTTGTTTCTTTATCAACAATTCCAACAATTTTAAATTCTTTACGTGTATCATAATAATCCATAGTATCATCGAAATTATATAAATCTTCTTCTAAAACATCTTCAGAAACAACTGCAAGGTCACTTGTTACGTCATATTTTTCATTTAACAAATAATTATAAAGAGATAATTTTGATTGAAAATTTGGTCTATAAGTTGTTCTATAATACATAGGAGCATTTTCATTTTCATCAAAAGGTTGGAATATATAGTAACCATCCAAATATATTAAATATCCAGGTCTATAAGTTTTATCATAGATAATATCTTTAAAATTATTAAAATCATTTTCTGTTATAGGAATTAATTCATCCAAACCCTTTTGAACAAAAAAATCATTAAACAATTCTTTTTTATCTGATGAATATGAATTTGCAACATAATCAACAATTGTTTTTAAATTATAAACATAATGTGTCATATATAATTCTTTTATCTTTCTTTTAGCATATTCAATTTCTGATCTTGCTAAACTTGAAGTAAATGTTGAATAATCTAATTTTAATTTATTTATTTTTTTGTATAAATTATTATTTGGATCATAATATTTTGAATTTAAAACCTCATCATGACATTTATATGAACAGTCTGTAAAATCACATAAACTTGGACATATTTTTGGATCTAATTTTCCATCCTGTTTTATTTCTATCGATAATAATTTTTCATTTGGTCTCTCACATTTATTAAAATATTTTATTTCTTCCTTAAACGTATTACCTGCTTGATTTAATGCGCAATCAATTGCATTTGTTTTCATCATACGTTCTATTTTTTTTATTAGTAAATATTTCTGTTCTGCCTTCAAATATAAATCTTCTTCTGTACTCAATTCATTTGAATTTTTACCCATACATACCGCATATTTATATACCTTCACCTTTGGGAAAGGATTTGATTCATTCATTAATTTATAATGTGAACACCAACGAATTGCTCGCCCAATAACTTGGTCTACTCTTCCAAAATTAAAATATACATCTAATATTTGAACGGTTGCCACATTAGCTAAACTAATACCCTCATTCATAACCTTTGAACCCAATACTAATTTAATTAACTTTCCATTACGATTTTCATAATCATTAAAATATTTTGTAATCATTTTTTTATTATTTTCAGGTATAGCCTCTGCAGATTCCTCAGATGATTGACCAGTAATTACTAAAAATGTTGCTGGCATAAATTTATGATTATTATTTTCTTTATGGTCTTTATGAGGAAGACCGCAATTATAACAAATAGTATTATCCTTAATTTGATAATTATTTAAATTTTCATCAAACTCTAAATAACCATTTTGTAATAATATTTCCTGGAATATTTCTATACCTGTTTTTACTAAATTTGAATATACAAATCCTGTTCTTGATTCACTATTTTTTTTCCCTTCATGTACAAATAAATTTGACTCCAAGTCTACTAGTGCTTGATAAAATTTTGTTGAAAAATATTTTAAATATTCTTTTTTTAAAATTGCTCCTGTTATATTTTTTGTTTTGTCATTAATATTAATAAATTCTTCATTTGGTTTTTCTATTTTTAAAATTTCTGTTCCTATCATTTTGTTTATCTTTTCATAATGATTTTTTAATTGATTCTTTAATGTATTTAATCCTTCTCTTCCATATAATCCTATCAATTTTTTTCTATCTTCGTCTAAACCAGGAAATACAAAGTTTGCTACTGCTTCTGATTTTCTATCTAATGAATCAGCTTCTTCAATTGCTTGGGCTTTTGCTTTTTCATATGCATCAAATTGAAAATCACCCATCACACATCTAGTAATTTTTGTAAAATATAATCCTTTGGGTTTTTCACCCATTTCTATTTTTTCCGCAAATGTCATGGGATCTGCTCCCCTTAAATGTGATATATAACCAATAGACATTTTTCTTAAATATTCTAATCCACCATCTTTTAATTCCATAGTGTGATTTTTTGCTGAAGTAAATGCCTGATCTCTGTGAACCAATGAATCTGGAGGTCTTAAAAAATTTAATAGTTCCACAATATCGTCTCCCAAGTTTTTCATCGGGGTTGCTGTTAAAAGTAATATCTTCAAATTTATTGAATTTTTTATAATCTTCATCAAAGCCTCTCCATATGCATTACCTGTCAAGTTATGGGCTTCATCCACTATTATTAAACTATTATTTAAATTATGTAATCTATCCATTGATACATCACGCTCATAATCACCTTCATCTGTTTTTTTATAAGAAACTTTTATTTTATTTCCTTCAATTACTTTTTTTTCTACAATTTTTTCACCTAATACTCTACGATAAAAACTTCTATAACTCATAACTTTATAATATTGTGATGCATTTTGAATAGCCTGTTTTTTTATTTTCTCCTTTTCTTCCTCATTCATGTAAATTAAATTCTCATTTTCTCTTAAATAAGTATCTCCAGTACATTTAATAAAATGTTCTCTCCAACTCTCTTTTAATAAAGGTCCAGGAACCAAAATATATATTTGTGTTCCATATCTTTTAACCTGTTGTTTAAATTTTTCAGCAACCGCAATAGCTGCACAGGTTTTACCTGTTCCTGTACCATGGAAAACTAATAAACCTTTATATGGGGTATCTGGATTTATAAAATTTGATAATAATGCTTGATGTTCTAAAAGTTGACCAGATGGAACACAAATTTTTCTTCTAAATTCTTCAATTTCTTTATAATTTTCTAAATTAGGTCTCTCTGGTATTTTATAATAATAAAATTCTCTCTTTCTATATATTTGACTCTGAAAATTCTCATCCCCATATTTTGGATACCCATAATCTTTATCATCTATATCCCAATCATCAAATGAATCTGTTTTTAATTCTTCTTCTAATTTAGATTTAGAAATAGTTTTATTTGATTTATTTGATTTGTTATTAGATTTTTTTGTTTTATTATTTTTTTTTTTTATCTCACTTGATTCATTTGATTCCTCTGTTTCCTCAGTTTCCTCAGTTTCCTCTATTGAATCTATGGAATTATATGTATTCTCATATATATCATAATTATTATTTGAATTATCTGTTATATCTATATCCAAACTATCTGAATCTGACATCTAGTTATATATTAGAATTATATATTTTTCACACACAAATTTTAATTTATCCCAAATAATAAAAAATTGATTTTAAATATATATGTATATAAAATATTATAATAACATGGAAGAATTTACTAATTGTTTTAATAATACAAATATGACAGAATTGACTGATACTAATAATAATCCTAGGACAGATATTGATATTAATTTAGATACAGATACTATTTATAATTATTTATTAGATGAACTTTTTAATACTATTCAAAATAATGAAGAAATTATTTTACCAAATAAAGATGAAAGAATTACAAAACCAGATATTAATTTTAATGAACACAAAAGAACTGAGTGGAGAAATTTTAAAGAAAATCTCAAACAAATTTGTAAGGAAGAAATGGCTATAAGTATTAAAAATAATTTATATGATAATGTTAAACTAGAAACTAATAAATTATTTGAAGAAGTTGAAAAAATAGATTGTGTTGATAGAAATATTTTTAAAAAGATTAATGGATTGCTAGAAATTAAAACTAACCAAATTATTAATAAAAAAATTAATAAAATTTTTGGAAAAAAAGAAAATGAAATTATGGAACAATCTGATTTTGATAGTTTGGGTTATGATTCTGACAAATATATTAATGATTTGGTTAATCAAATTTATCAAAAAAATTATGAATATGTTTTTGATTTCAAATTTAATATTTTAAATGAACAAAAAGAAAAAACTGAACAAAAAGAACAAAAAGAACAAAAAGAACAAACTGAACAAACTGATAAACATATTCAAAATAATAAAGCTAATAATATTAGTCCAATCGATAAACTTGTTGATGAAATTTTAACTAGAAGAGAAGTTGAAATGCTTAAATATTTTGAGGCCGAATACAAAAAACCCACATCAATCAATAAATCAAATTATTTTTTAATTCCTGGAAGATATAAAGATGTACTACCTAATTCTATTAAAAAATATATTAGATTATATTCTCAATGTAATATTTGTAAATCTATCAAAACTATTATCCTTAAAAATCATAAAATGAGTATTGATTATAAATCTTGCTCCAAATGCAAATCTAAATCTGCAATTATTAAAGGAAGTGTTTAAAAATAACAAATACTACTATTTTTTATAATAAAAAAATTGATATTAAATTAATATAATATTATATTAATTATTACTATTATAATATAATAAAATGCAAATTAGTCAAGAAGCTCAACCACTTATAATTATAGCCACTCAAGGCCGAGTCGCTAATGGTAAAAGCACTTTAATTAGAGCTCTTACTGGTATTGACCCCATGAGATTCAAAAAGGAACTAGCTAAAAATATGACTATTAAATTAGGTTATACAAATGCTAAATTCTATAAATGCGACAGATGTCCTAAACCACATTGTTATCAAGCAAATAAAACTGTTTGTGAATTATGTGGGGACCAAAATAAATTAGTTTTACATGTGAGTTTTGTAGATTCTCCTGGACACAATGATTTACAAACAACAGCATTATCAGGGGCTGCTAATATGGATTATTGTTTATTATTAATTGCTGCCGATAATACTGAAGACCCAGAAACAAATGAACATTACAAAGCTATTAAATTTTTAGGTTTAAATCAAAAAACTATTGGGATTCATAATAAAATTGATTTGGTTACTAAAGCCAAAGTAATTGAACATTATGACCAAATCAGACAAACTTATGATTTAAAATATTTTATTCCGTTATGTGCTCAATTTGGATTTGGAATCAATTATTTGATTCAATTTATTGTTGAAACCATTAAAAATCCTATTAATGATGAATTAATTGAAAAAATTAATAAACCTTTAAAAGCATCTATTTTAAGAAGTTTTGATATCAATAAACCTGGAACCCCAATTCAAGATTTAAAAGGTGCTGTTATTGGTTGTACTATCAAACAAGGCAAAATTTCTATTGGAGATAAAATTAAAATTATTCCTGGTATTGTACAAAAAGATGGTAATTGTATTCCTTTAGAAGCATATGTTTCTAAATTAAAAACTGATGATACTGATTTGGATATTGCATATCCTGGTGGACTAATTGGAGTTGAATTGTCTATTGACTCTTCTTTATCCAAAGAAGATAGATTAGTTAGTAATTTTATTGTTGGACCATCCGATACTGATAATAAAGTATTTAAAAACTGTGTTGTCAAATATACCGAATGGAATGATAAAGCTAATTTAAATTCTAATGATATTTATGTTGGAATGTTGGGAACTATTAAGAGAAATATCAAAATGCTTAAAATTAATAAAAATACCAAAGAAATTAATATTGTCTCTAGTATTAATATGGCAGGAGCTATCGGGGATTCTATTTTAATTACCAAAAATAATGAAATACAATTACATGGAACTATTGTACAAATTATTAATTAAATTTTTTTATAAAAAATATTATATTTTTAATAATATTTTCTTAAATTAAATAAATTATTTATATTTTATCCTAACATCACATTCCGTTCCTTTGCTCTTGAACTAATTTCATTTACCAATAAGCTTAAACATTCATCAATTTGACCCATTCCAAATTCTTTTTGTTCAATTGCAAGTGCATAATTTGTTGCTGATGTATATGTTATTTCAATATCAAATAATTCTGATACATTTGGATAAAATGAAAAATTCTTAAAATCCAAAGTATATTTGATATCGTTCAGTCCATCCAATCCATATGTTAACATATTAAAATTACTTTTCTTTGAATCCTTTTTAGTATTTATTTTTGTATCAATATAATGGTCTAATATTTCCTTTATATCGTTTTGATTCCAATACAAATCCTCATAATCAATTAAATTTAACATTTCAGTATTAGAATCTTTATTTAATAATTTATCTAAAATACTTTTATTGTCTAATTCAGATTCTTCTTGAATTTCAAAAAGAGTTTTAACTAAAAATGGATATAATTCTTCTTCTGTTATTTTATTTATATCTTCAATACCCTTTAATTTTAATAAAACATATTTAAACAAGTTGTAAAGATTTTTATGTAATTTTATCTTATTATCATATTCTTTTACTTCAGAGTCTTTTACATCTCTTTTGGATAAATCTAAATATCCTTTTTCTTCATCTGTTTTAATCACCAACATTACTACTTCATTTCCAATAAAAACTATTTTATCAATATCTCGTTTTTTCTTTCTTGAAACTTCTGTAAATGTTATAAATCCGGTAAGATTATTATATTCTGGTAAGGACACATCAATTCCATTTTTACCAATGGATATAATTTTAGCCATAACCAAATCATCTGGCTTGGGAAACTTTCTCTTAAATAGATATACCATTCTTATTATATTATAGTTTGAATTATTATATTAAGACTTAATATTCATATTTTTAATCAATTTTTTTATTGAATTATTATATATAAAAAATTGATAGTTTTTATATATTAGTTGTTAAATTTTTAAAATACTTGATTTTTATTTAAATATTGTTCGTATTTCTTTCTTTTAATTATCATTTTTTCCTTATTTGATAATTGCTTATTTATGTCTTTTATT